>ERZ1292625.268-Hain-H41-01um-R1-268-length-88628-cov-10_pt1 | contig 88628 bp, 112 predicted proteins | sample MGYA00564400_ERZ1292625 | MGnify/ENA primary metagenome ERZ1292625 (study PRJEB36523, sample SAMEA6512639) | groundwater metagenome | collected 2019-01-08 | study: AquaDiva: Metagenomics assemblies of 32 groundwater samples | reverse complement strand
ATGGGAATGCTAGTTAATTGTGCTGATTGTGGGTCTCAGGTATTTTTGATGTTTAAAGTTCCTTTTGACCGTGAAGCAAAGTCAAAGGGAAAATTCTATTGTTTTACTTGCTTTAAGTATGTGAATTTAATGAAACCTGAATTATTGTGGGAAAAAGTTGGAGAGATTGATGTCGACGCTGGCCTTTGTTGGATCGGGGATCCTTGTTATATACTTCATAGGGAGGGAAAAGACCAGCCTAAATCAGTAGGAACGAATTGGGGAGAGTTCTGTGATAAACTTGATGAGGACGTTACTCAGTTTGCACATAATGGAAATTACCCAGGTCTTGGTATTGCTGTGAGTACTGGGTATGGCGACGGTAGTTATGGTGTGTTTGTACAGAAAGATAAACACGGTCGTATCATGTCGGTTAAAGTTGACTTTAGCGAAGGTGTCCTGGAAGATGATGAGTATCAGGGGCACTAGATAATAAATATTATATGCATATTAGTTATGATTTCATTTAATCAGCTAGTTATTAAGGGACAACGCCAAGTAAAAAAATGGAGGAAGTGTCTCAGAGTTGTGAAGAGCCAATTGAAGAATTATTTGGGGTGGGATAGAATATGCTCTAGGTGCAGGACTAGAACTCCTAGATTTTGGGACGATCTGTGTACTCCATGTTACCATAATGCGGAATTAGAAAAATTTTACGAGGAATGGTGAAATGTTAGTTATATTTGATTTAGACGAAACATTAGTACATACTGATGCATTTGGCTCTACTGAAGAGTACACTCGTGATCCAGATTTCTTTATTTTTAAGAATTACCCTGTGTATGTGCGTCGAGGAGTAAGGCAAATTTTCGAGTGGTTGCGCGATCACGGCATTGACATTGGCATTTGGTCTTCAGGTACTGCTAATTATATCGATGCTGTTCTAGAGCATATAGTGCCTGATGATATTAAGATTTCTATTAAGCTGAGCCGTACTGATTGTGGGCGCAGAAAGGTAGATCACGGAGAGATTGGAGGCTACTATGATAGACCTAGTAAAGATCTATCTAAGGTCGAAGCTCTTGGGTACAATCTTAATGAAGTTTTGATGATTGAAGATAATCCAGATTGGCTTGACAAGCACCCTGACAATGTTATTCGCATAAAGCCATATGATGTTAATGATGAAGATAATGAGCTCTGGCTAATTATATACTATATTGGCATGTTATTGGAGACAGATAATGTTGTGAAAGCAAATGTTCTCCAAGGGAGAAGGATGAGGCTGAATGGGTAGAGAGTCCTTGGCTAAAGGGCAACTGAGCCTATACCAGTGTCTTGCTGGCAAGGAGCCCAAAAAAGAACTATATCTGTGGCTTGAGGATAAAGGTTTTAAGCGCTACAATTTACATAAGCTCCAGAATATTGAGCAAGGGCGAGAGCATCATAGATTGGATGTTCTTGACCACTGTCTTGAAACTTTAGCTCACATGGCTGAAATGACTTCAGATCCCATTCTTAGATATTGTGCATTCTTTCACGATATCGGTAAACCGAGTACACGTATTATTAAACCAGATGGTCGCATTAGTTTTCCAGACCATGCTCAAAAGGGTGCCACAATTATTAAAGATTTAACAGGCGTGCTCACCAAGGATGGTGAATTGCCTGGTTATATTTTTTGGCAGACGTCCTTTGTTTGTACAAAGTTGCACATGGATGTTCAAATTTTTGCTGAGGATTTGAAGGTCAGTAAGGCAGCATTGCGTCGGTTGAGAGTTGAAGCAGGTCCTTTTCTGGACAAGTTATTTATGGTGTGTGAGGCTGATCGGAAGGCACAGTATAATAAGTTCATCGAACCGTTGAAGGAGCTCAAAAGACGAATTGAGCTGGCAGGGACTTATATCCCGCAGCATAATCAAGTACGTTGTTTGCTGACAGGTCACAGATTGGTTGAACTTATCGGTTCCGCCGGCCCTATTATTGGGCAGGCCAAAAAAGCTCTGAGTGAGGCTGAGAAAAACGGTATAGTGGGTACTGCGGAAGAGGCAGAGCAGTTTATTCTGTTAAAAAAGTATTTACCACAGTGTGAGGATTGTTAAATGATAGAAAAATTAAATGCTTCGAAAGTAGAGGCAGTTGGGTTTGGGGATAAACCCAGGGCTGCCCCCCGGCATATGGATCGCCCTGTACAGTTGTTACTCGATCCTCCTTATGATTGGGCAAAAACTGATGTCTTCTTTAACCTCATTTCCGCTAATAATATTATTGTGCGGGAGAAGCATCCAATTAGTTCCGAGTTCGACTTAAGGGAATATAGAGATGAAAAAGGTCGTAATAGATATGTCCTGACTGCAATGAGTGAGACGTTTTCATTAGATCTTGATTGGCACTTAAAGAAGGTCCACTTGAGTATGGCTGTTCGAGCATTGGAAAAGTTGGTCCAAAATTCACCATTGATTATGATAGATGGTATGGTAGATTTAGTAAGACCACTCTATGTTCGGTATCATCGATACCCTTATTCAGATTCAGTATCACTTGGAATAGATGTCGGAGCTCTTTATGGCTTTGCCGAAGGAGCTAAATTGGAGACAGCCGAATACGCTACGTTGACTTAAACACTATGGATGACATTATGGTCTTAGACAACAGGACAGGATTAGTAGTTTGTATTAAATGTGGAGAGAAGTTTATAAATGTCGAAGAATTTGGAAGAGAGTGCCCCAAAACATGCAGAGACTGCTCCAATTAATTTAGGAGATACACATATACTCAATGATACAAAGTTTTGGGTAGATAAAGAAGTAAACAAAGTAAATTGGGTGTGTTACGAAACACTAATTACGCGCTTTCCAGATGATCCTTGGTATGTCACTGAATTTTGTGATTGGAATAACGCTGAGCATCTTTGTGTAGATAGTACAGTGAGATATCATTCCATTAGCTACGAATGGCGCCATCATGTTAGTATCGGGGGATATAGGAATTGGCCATTTAGTTGTTCTCCAATATTTGCAGAAAATTATTTCGGTTTAGACTGCTCTAAGTGGAGGAATAGGGTGAAATTAGGTTTATGAGAATCGCAATTGGGTGCCCCGGAGCTGCGCAGGCCGAGGTATTCCTTAATGGAACTACGCAGACTGGGGTGCAGTTGGCAGATACTGACGCTGGTTACATTTGTAAGTATTTACCAGGCAACCCGTCGCTATATTCGAAGAATGATCTTGGCTGGTTGGCCATTAATCCTCCACCTAAGAAAATGAATTTTCCTAAATTTGTGCATCTTCGCGGGTTTGTCCAGGTTAAGTTTCTAACTCCACAAGACACTAAACTGTCAAATGTGTTGGAGGAGTATTATAGTACTTCTCCAAGCCTTGCGGAGGATTTTATTTCTCCCTATGGTGACATTACATGTTATGCTTGCGGTGAATTGATTGATAAAACTATTTAAAATGTTAAATGAAGTCTTAAAAGAATTAGTACCATCGGTGCTAGACACCGAAGTTAAAAATGCAATGGATTTAGCCGCTGAGGCAGAGCGTAAGAGGATTGAATCCGAGAGATGGAGACTTTACAAAAGCCAAGTGGATGCTAAGTGGTTTCCTTTTTTAATGCAGCGCCAAGTCGAGTTTGAGCAATGGTTAGTAGGTTATGAGGCGCGCTATAAGCAAACTAAACCATCAATGGATTGGTCAAAGTGTTGAATGTCAGCTAGGTACAGAAGAAGGGCTAAACTTAAGTTTTTTTACAAAGATTTAGATGAAGTACCACAATGGCGAATTTTTAAAAACCCTTGCTATAAGTGTGTGCTGCCTAAGTGCCATATCTATGCAGACGAAGAGAAAGACCAGGATTGTTATAGGCATTTAATGTCAGTCGGCTGTTCCTGGGTATGTCCTTATTTCGTACGAGGTTGGTGCGCCTACACATCAACAAAGAATCAGTGTGCCTTAGATGTCAGAGATATAGATAAGACCGAACATTATCCACTACTTGTAAAGTTGCAGCAATCCTTGTTAAATTATTATAAAGAGGTTGCACTTCGTACAGATAAAGGTTCTGGCTATGTTTCATTGAAACCAGGGAAAGGGGCAAACGTTTCGACTCCTATAGCGCCTAAAGCAGCACAAGTTTATTTGAAGTTATTGCTACAAATAAAAGAAGCAGTACCCTTGGAGAGTGTTTGTAACTATGCACTAGCTTGCGCAGATCCAGTCATTACTCCAACACTTGTAGGTACTGATCAAAAGGTGCTTGAACTTTACCGTAAATATGGCCTGCCCTCAAGAAAGCTATTCCATTATATTTGGAATGGTGGAATCGAAAGCCATAAGTTGCATGGGACACAAAAAATAAGATCTGATCTTCCACCTTTGAGTCCGGATTCTGTGACATTTAGTGAGTTTATCGCTAGGATTAAACAAGAGTGAAAATATTTTTTTGGTATGAGATACTTGACCAACAAAGGATTCTCTCTGATTAAGTTCGGAGAGTCTCTTTCTTTTCAGTTTTTATAGTGTATAGTTATAGTGTGGTTCTCCTGTGATTTGACGGTACTCTAGCAAAATAGTACCTTCAATCAAAGGGACACAGGCCACAACCAAACAACTAGAGTATCTCATCACAGGAGGACCCTTTTCTTAAAATTTTTCACACGAATCGACAAGGCACCCCTAGTAATGCGCCCCTATAATTTTAGTTAAACCTATTATGTAAAACATGTAATTCTTTGGTATAAGATTAATGTAGCGTTGGATGCTTCCAACGCAACTTTGACCGAGCATGCGGCCACCCAAGTGGTGCTCGGCTGTTTGTATTTATGGCGAGCTGCCATTTTAATACAAATGGAAGGCCACGCGTTGACCGAGCATGTGGCCACCCAAGTGGTGCTCGGCTGTTTGTGTTTGTGGCGGCTCCCGCAACGTGCATTCTCGTGCCCCCCCCCTACGAGTTTGCACCGCGAGCTGCTATTTTAACACAAATGGAAGGCCACTCTTTACCCGCTAAAAAACGGGCCCCCCGGGCTTCGCCGCTCCGCCTCCCGTAGAGGCCTATGCTCATAGAGCAACTCAATAGAGCGGCATCAAAAAGCCCCCAAAGGGAAGGCCCACCCCGTAGGCTGAATGCTAGGTGAGAGTACATTTAATAGGAAAGTGAACCCCTCCCACCAAAATTCGTCAGCCTTTTTTTTCCCCCAATAGTCAAAAAGCCGAACGCCAGATGGAAGTACATTACTATTGTAATTTACAAGTTCGAATCTTGCCAGGTCCTCGGACCTGTCGCTCATAGGTAAGAGCAAACCTTTCATCACTATTCGTCGGCCCCTATTATCGCAATGCTTCAAACGCAGAGAGAACTACATTTAGATAATGAACGTAACTACAATAAGCTACTCTAGAAGTAGATAAAAGGTTTTTAAGTTTTGCAAAAAAGTTTTCTCACCTCTCGTTGAAGCAGCTTCTCTTTTAACCTGGAATGCTCGATGCGACTACATTCACCATCAAGGACTTAAGCGGCTAGGCTCTGGCCCAGCTATCCTAAAGCGCAAGTCCCAGAATGTCCATCACCAATCGTCCAGGCCCCTATTGTCCGAATGCCCTGAGGAAGTACAATGCCTGTTAAGCAAGAGGTTGCAGGTTCGAATCCTGCCAACTCCTAGCGGAGTTGTAGCTCAACCGGAAGAGCGCTAAAAAACTCTTTCTCGACCAATCGTCGGACTCTTAATTTTAGTTAAATGTTTACAGGTCTACATCCCATAACGGTCCTAAGAAAGACATGTGGTAAGGCACACAGTCTTATGCAACGGAGTTCAACTATAGAAATATAGAGACAACCGGCAGGCCGTAACGATAGTCTCCCTTTATAGAGCGTGACTTGTATGTATTCGTTAACTAATTCCTATGTACCGGCAGGTACTCATGCCAGGCTACCTCCCTCCCTCCCTCCGTAGCTTGGCTTCACGCTATCCAGAGCGGATTTAATCTGGACATTTTGGCCCCTTGAAGCTGCAACACAGTTTCTCGACAAAGCGAGGAAATGGGCCCTCCACCTTATTGGGCGAAGAACTTCAGAATAGATTAGTGTCCGTTTTTATTAACGTCGACGTTAATTTGCTTGAGCTGCGCGCGCTCGCATCTGAACTAGCCCTCAAAAACTGGATAGTTACTTTTCCAGGATAAAATTAAAGTAACTAGGACTGTCAAAAGGTTTAGAACTTACCTTAGACTTTCTGAAGATTATAACTTATATTATAAAAACAGTTCTCTGTTTTATTCCTCCTCGTGCAGGGTAGGAACAGTATATTTAACGGGCGGTTGACTACGTTGCCCACTTTATAGTCAGTCGTTATTATCACCCAGTAGGTTTTGCAGTAGTTGACAGTTATCTGCATTTAAAACACCATCTGTCTTTGATGGTTTAGGGTCAACCCTATTCCGATAATATACGCGGTTGCATGTTATTGCTTGCATGCCCTTAAGCGACGGATTGGCCTTCCCGTTAAAGAAGGTTTTAAGAGACAATATTGGGGTAGAGCTAGCGTACTTAGGTCCGCTATACTTGATGATCCAGTGTCTGTCTCTTTTTTCGGTGGTAATATTGTGGGTATAAGATAGATGACACTTAGGAGGTGTCTCATGGCTAATAGAGTTTTTAAGGAGTTCGTACACGATGGTCCCGCAGGTTCGGTCACGCTGGCTCTGGCGTGTGACGGGAAGTTCCACTATCTTCAGGTAGTGGTCGAGGAGTATGAGGGCGGGGACCGTCCCGGGTTCGAGAGAATAGCGAAGTGCCGACAAGTGCTCAAGTGCGATGGAGCGCACACGGAAGCCGAGTTTGAGGCAATCCAGGACGAGTTGTAAGGAACGTCGGGGGGGGCGTTCTTTTAGGTGGTAATAGTGGTTAGATATTGGTTTAGGTGGTTGGCTTCGCTTGGCGGGGAGGGAGGAGCGCGGAGCGCGACGACGCAGGGGCGTTAGGGGTGGAATGGGCCTTCGGAGGGCGTTTTAGGGCGTGGGGGTGAAAATGGGGTGTTTTTTGTGTATATAAGATATATGACGAACGGGGTGACCACCCTTAGTAGTCTGATGCATGGAGGTGCATTGTGACGAGAGAAGAGATGCAGCAGTTGGCCGAGGTCATCAAGGCCAGCCAGCCGAGCTTCTGGGACAGCGGCCTGGGCCAAGCCCTGATCGCCGGCTCGACCCTGGCGGTCGGCGCAGCCATCGTCGGCGGGGCGGTGACGCTCGGCAGCCGGGTGGCTGACTTGGTCGTGAACCCCACCGCCGCGAAGGCGCGGTAGTGGGCGTCCTGAGCAGGACGTTAAAAGGCTCCGGGGCACGCTTGCGTGTTCCTGTACCTAGTAATTGTTTGGGATTTTTTTCGCTATCGATATTTCAAAATCCCCAATTCCAGTACCCTGGGTAGGTCATAACCCGGACCTACTTTTACTTTTTGATATTAAGGCCTTTTCCCTGGTATAAGACCCATGAAAGGAAGGTGTATTTCTATGCCCATCATAGACAGTATCCGTGCGTTCAACAAGTCCGTTTTCGGTACCCGCCAGGAGAAGGAGGAGATCGTCAACAAGGCGGTTCGGGACATGAGGGAGAAGTACCCGGAGATCTCGGAGAAGCTCGGGCTGAAGGAGATCCGCGCCGCTCCAGTCGTTGCCCCGTTCAGGCTCGACCGGCGAGTGCTCGAGCGCGCTGTCGAGGGCATCTGGCGGCAGCTCGAGCCGCGGGAGCCCGAGTCCCTGAGCACCGAGGGCCGCGCTGCCTACCAGAAGCTGATGGACGCAATGCAGTCGGGTGACAAGCCGGCCATCGAGAAAGCGTACGCCGAGTTTCGCAAGGCCGGCGGATGTGGCTCGTCCGAGCCGCTGGAGCCCGAGCCGCTGATCAAGGCGACCTCGCCCGAGCCGAAGGTCTCCAATGTCCGCGTCCAGGCGACGGACGACAAGGGAAAGCCGGTCCAGGCGGTGTTGCTTCCGCCCGAGGGCAAGCCCGTGAATACCTTCTCGGGTAAGGGCAAGGCCTCGAAGAAGAACTAGCCCACATTCCGTCGATGACGGCACATTGCTTCAGAGAAATCTGCTGCTTTGTGTAGCTGTCAATATTTTTGGTATAAGATAAATGTAGTCGTAAGACTATTAAATCTTAATTTTCCTTTAATTTTAGTTTTTAATAAATGGAGTACATATGAATTTAAATACACTCACTAGTACTGACGACTGTGTCAAGTTACTAGACAAAGATATAAAAGAAGAAGAGCTTAGGCTATGTAAGTCTAAAAATCTATTAGTTGAAATAAATTATAGAAGGGCTGCTTTTGAACTGGCTGCTTTAACTGACTATAAAGTAGCAGCTAGAGTCGGCACTGCAAATTTCTTTTCAACTTATTTACCCATGGCAGTGGGTCTCGGTCTCGGTGCCGGACTTGCCCAATTCTCAATAAACGCAGCAAACAATGTCAATGGTAAACGTTAGTTATGAAGACCAAGAATATCAAGAATAAGCGCTCAGTCTCTCCTAAGAATAAGCAAACCGTCCTGAAGAAGGCAAAGAAATTGACCAAGAAGGTAGTTCAACCACAGGTTAAGACGACAGTACGACAGCAGGCCAAGATCGTCAAGCGTCCTCTTAATTGCGGTAGGAGAGTCATACATCTCAAGAAGAGTCAGGCCACAGTACAGCCAAACATTCCTTTTGCTGGTTATTTTGCCGCAGTTAGGGGCAATGGCGACGCACTAAGTATACTAGACCGTACATTCGAGACTGGCGGCATCACGGGATTTTACTTAGAGGATGCTAGGCCTTTCGAAACCTTAGAGGAGGCTCGGGAAGCAATCAGGGCTAATAGCTTGAGACTTGCCGAAGATCTGAAGATTGATGTTACGGATAAAGCTACTTTTCCCGTTTACTTTTTCCAGATTAATGGGGTTCAGCGTAATACCGTGACCATGCATGTTTCCGTAAATTAACATGGATCAGATATCACAAACTCCTATTTATTATATCGTAAGATTGCGTCAAATCAACGTTGTGGACAAGGAAGCTAGCCCTATTTTGCTGCATAAAAATCTTCTGCGCACTAATTATTTACCCTCAAACTTGGACGCTTTCTTTACTTTATACGAAGATGCTAAGGCTTTTGCCGAGGATCAGGTCCCTGCTATACTCCTAGGACTTGGCGGTAACTGGATTTTAAATGACGTAATTGTCGAAATATTGGCTATTAACTTTGTTACGAGGGGCGAAGCTACAAGGTCAGTGAAATGGGACTAGAGCCTGCAAATACAATAACTAAGTATTATCCTCGACTAAAGCCAGAGGCAAGTAAACCTTCATGGACGACTATTCCCCGGAGCGATCTGGCCACATTGCCTTACTACGTTCCTACGGATGATCCAGAGGCAGGGTTCGATACAATCCAGGAGGCACAAAATTACCTAATGGCCAATCTTGACAAGATCAAGGCTAAGCATTACTCCAACGCGGTTCTATCCAAGTTCGACATAATCGCCGTAACGGTAGTGTCCGTTGGGACACCGCCGACAACTATAGCGTGGAACAATGTCTAGTGAAAGCACCTGCCCCATAGTAGAAATTGGAAAAATAGGTAAGCACCCAAATGCCGATTCACTTAGCATTACCCAGATCATGGGCGGGTATCCATGCATATTCAAAACGGGAGATTATCAGCCGGGGGACAAGGCTGTATATATTCCTGTAGATATGATAGTTCCTGAGAATGATCCTAAGTATGAATTTTTACAAGGCCATCGAAGGATAAAGGCAAAGAAACTCCGTGGAATTTTTTCCATGGGCCTTCTAGTCCCTATCCCGCTAGAACTGGCAGATCGCCCCGTAGGCTCCAATGTAATGGAAGCGATGGGCATAGTTAAATATGAACCGCCAATTGAACTTGGCATTCAAGGTGAATGCGAACGAGATCCTGGCTTTATGCCACACTACGACCTCGAACCAATCCGCAAGTATGGAGCTGTCCTGATTGATGGAGAGGAAGTTGTAGCTACGGAGAAGCTTCACGGGACCAATGCAAGATTTTGCTACCATGAAGGCAACCTGTGGGTCGGCTCGCACAACCAAATTAAAAAGGAAAGCGACACCAATCTTTATTGGGCCGCGGCCAAGAAGTACAATCTGAGTGAACGCCTTAGAGCTGCTCCAGATTTAGTGCTTTTCGGCGAGATTTTCGGATTTGTTCAAGATTTGAGATATGGTCATACTTCGCCAGGTCAGTTCGACGTTAGGTTCTTCGACGTTTATAATATAGAACGCGGAGTATACGAGGACTATGACAATGCCGTGGCCATACTCAATAAGCTTGGGCTTACTCCAGTACCTGTGCTATATAGAGGCCCTTGGGAAGGCAGAGAGGCTATAGAACCTTTGGCCGAAGGGCAATCTACAATACCGAACGCAAATTGTATTAGGGAAGGTCTAGTTGTTAGACCGATCAAAGAAAGATTTGACATAAAAGTGGGACGAGTTGTACTAAAGTTGCATGGACAACAGTTTCTCCTAAGAAGAAATTAATATACTGTTATATGTAAATATGTTGACAAATATTGGAGACAGATTTGGAAGATGGGAGGTCATCGATGTTGCCTCTCCATTAAATTCTAGAGGTAGTAAAAGATGGCTTTGCCAGTGTACGTGTGGGACTATACGTGTTGTAGATCAACATTCGTTAAGGCAAGGTACGTCTAGATCATGTGGTTGCCTCAGAGATGAAGGCGCGTCTCGGCGGACTAAGCTGCGTAATTACAAACACGGGCACACTCCACGCGATAGGGCCATCAGCTCTGAGTATAATACATGGAAAAATATGAAAAAGCGATGCTATGTTGAGTCTACTGATCAATATAGCTATTATGGAGGTCGCGGTATTTATGTCTATGGGCCCTGGATTTCTTCTTTTGAGGAATTTTACAATTACGTTGGGCCTAAGCCATCGCCTCAGCACTCTTTAGACAGAATAAATAATGATGGCAATTACGAACCAGGAAATGTAAGGTGGGCAACTAAGAAGCAGCAGGTAGCAAATAGAAGAAAAACCGCTAAACCATAATATTCATAATGGCAACGACACATACATGTATACAAGGTTGTTTTGATAGAACTTCAAATATTAAAAACTATAGATGTAATCATGGCTACATGGTCCATCACTGCAGAGATGGCGAATGTACTGCAATCAGCAGAGGTATTCTAGCATTCAATATTAGTAGATTAATGGAACAAGCAAACTCTTCCTGTTCTGATTTATGCATCCATTTTCATGGCGGGACTTCTACTTCGGATTTATACTTGGGTTAGTTGCGACCGTAGGGGCTACTTGGATATTTATAGAAAGTCACAGGACTTCTGTTAAACAGCAAGTAGTTCCTGAGCTAGCCGACAAGGCAATTGAAACTGTTACTTCTAGGGTAAATACTCTCGTAGGTACTTTACGAAGTAGGATTACTACTAAATGAGGTATAAGATCAATGTACTGGTCACTGTATCGCATGGAGGAATCTATGCCTCTCCCCAAACGTGAGACGGACATCACATCTGCCGTACTCCGAAGAGCTGGAGTACGGACAGATGTCAAGATCCGCACTCTATATGCACTCCCACGGAATCAAAGAGGGTCCGCCTACGATCCTGAAGACTATCCCCAGGATCAGACCAAGACCCCGATGTGGCTTTCGATTCCACATCGAGTCGGTGTCCAGTAGTACAAAGGAGAGAACGCCTCGTCTCTTCTTTAGCTGGCAATACTTCAATATTTTGTGGCATAAGAACAATGAATGAATGAAGAAGTTCGCATTCGGAATTGCTGAAGCGTTCCGAGTCCTGAAGGGATAAGCGAAACTCCCACAGTAGGGTTACTGCTAGCCTACGTGGTGGGAGAGCTACATATCCAGTCTAGCAGCTGAGAGTAGCTACCTTTTGGCAAACAGTAATAGCCGAGCCAAAGTGGAACCGTAATCGGCACGGTTTCTTTAGCCCTGTTTTTTAGCTGGCAATATTTTCCATATTGCTCTTAGTAATATTTAGGTATAAGATAATTGATATGGTTGTCAACTTCAACTGGAGGATACAAATGGGAATCGAGGAATTGACAATACTAAAGGGTATCCGGGTACCTATCAACCTGGATAAGACTTTGCAAGCCAAGGCCACTGCTTGCGGTATGTCTTACGATGAGTATGTAGTGGCTTTAATACAGGGGGCGCTACTGGAGGAAGCCTGTGAAGAAAAAAGAGATCGGTGAATTCTTCCTAGCCTCAGTAGCCGCAGTGCTGCTGGGACTAGTACTCGGAACTGTAGGTGCCGATGTACTACACTTGCTCGACACATTGCCAGGGAGGCCGCTATGACAATCAATCTCTGGTCGGCCCAGGACATAAGAAGAGCCGCAAAGAAGCTGCTCAACCAAGGACAGCAAACCAGGGCACTAGAGTTGCTGCTGGCGGCTCGAAAGCTCGATCAGGCAGACGGAACTGGGTACACCGGCGTCTTTCCTGACGAGAACTTTAAGCCTGGCACACTGACCCAGTTCAATGACGGCAAGTTCGTTTTCTGGGTTAGCGTGTGCAACAGCAGCGGGCTCATCTTCCGAGTTCGCGAAGGAAGCACACCTCAGAAGAGGGCCGCTGAGAAGGGCTTTTCCGAGAAGTTCCGTATCGGCTTTCGCCACGCCTCCAGACCGGAGATCCTGTGGTGGTTAATGGAACACCCCGGCTATCCTATGCTGGGGCATGACTAACGAAGGAGGACAACCGACATGAAGTTTCAAGTCAAACTCGTAGCGCTGTTAATCCAGGCAGCGTTTCATTTGGGGCAGGCACTCTGGTGGCAAGCGTCCACGCTCAATGGAACGGCACAGAAACGGAAGATCTTTCACGGCACGCTGTCCAGCAATGGCCCTGAACTCACTGACGACGAAAAGGTCGAGGATGCCATGAACGCCTCCAACAGACATCTGGAGTCAATTTCGAACTGTCATCAACGAGCTCTTAATCTGTACAGGGAGAAATAACATGCCCGCACTCTATCAGATGGAGTACCCGGAAGGAGTAGAGCCGATTCTTGAGAGGTTGAGATACTTGATTTCGGGCTGTGACTGTGGCGTGACTCTCGTCGGTAACAGACTGGCAGTCAGATTCTACCAAACCATTCCTGGAGGGGACAAGGAGCTGATAGATATACACATGATAATTGACAGTGTGTACATTCCATCAGTCGATGACAAGGAGCTCACAGGAGGTTAGAGAATCACCCCCAAACTGCGGTATAAGACCAATGAAGGGCTGACCAGCCTTTCCTAACTAGGAGGTACTAGATGGTAATGAGAGCGCGGGTCGTTGGTCCGTTGAAGCTGGTCCGTGGCCCGGATACGAATGACCACGTGAAGGGCCTAGTGGAGGCCTACTGCGAGGAGAAAGGTCTAGCCGTAGTCCCTAAGAGGACCCTGGCCGATATACGGGAGAGAGTCAGGAAGCTGGAATCTGCGGCCGAGACTGCCGGCAGCGAGATCGGCACGCAGTCGATCTCTGTAGTCGATGTTCTCAAGCTCTCGGAGGAGATCGCGCACCTGAAGGGCGAGATCCACATGCGCGACCGCAGTATCGAGGGCTTGGAGAGGCGCGTCAAGGATCTCCAGAGCTCCAAGACAATCAAGATCGTAGAGAAGGTGCTCGACCCGGAGCTGCACGTCTTGGCCAAGAAGGCGTGTAGCGCGTTCTGGGATGTGCTTGTTCCCGGCCAGAAAACCAAGCGTCAGCAGACCTCTGATCACACCAAAGCCATCAACACGCTGGAGGAGATGGACAAGCGGCTCGCGGGCCGGAAGGAGGAGAAGCAGAGTGAATACTGAGTACTACGTGGCGAAGGCCTCACTGGTACGACACTTGATGAAGTGTCCGTATGTCCCGGGGGACAACACGGTGCCCGACTCGAACGAGGGGTGCCCCCACCAGCCCGAGAAGATAATAATCGAGCTGCACGAGCCCGCTTGCGCGGCACACGCCGCGTGGATGCACACCGGTACGTTCAATAACACGGATTACCCTACCATTCTGGTGAAACTCGACTTGGCGGACCTTATCGAGTTTCTAGACGGGCACAATTACCAGATCGTGCAGCATCCGGAGGAAACGGAGGAGAGCTGAATATGCCAACTGAGTTCAAGCGACTGCTCCTGAATTTGCTAACGTGCCATGTCACCGAGACGGGCGCAATGCGTAATGCGGGATTCGCCGTGTATGTTTGCAAGTTCAAGAAGGATTATCCGAGTATCGAGTCCGAGAGGCTTCAGACTTTGGTAAGTGCCCTGTATGGAGATCCGTCCGTCGTGGCGGCTCTCTGTAGACAGTGGTTAGGGGAGGAGCGTAAGAGCTAGCTCCTTACGGAAACAGAAGCCATAATGCTCGTTCCGTTAGCTGGTAATATTTTCGATATTTCCACTAGTAATATTTTCGATATTTCCACTAGTAATATTTTCGATATTTCCACTAGTAATATTTTTGGTATAAGAACAATGTAGGTCTGTAGAGATCTATTAACATTCACCGTTCTTCTAGGAGGCGTTACCTCGTGGTGCAAGGAAGATACGCTGGTCATACAGTAGCCCCCAAGCTACGGTTGTTGGACAATGCTAATCGATTGGCCGGGAAAGAAGTAGTAATCCGGCTAATCGACAACGAAGAGCCTGTGTCCGGCATCTTTGTTGGTGCAGATTCGTTCTTAGTGCAGTGGGTCGATGGGCGGAACGAGACTCACTACACTCCGTGGTCGTCCATCGCGGATGTCTACGAGTACCGGGAACCTGAACCGACTGGTGATTGAAAGGAGTTTTCAATGGCCGACGTGCTTTGTTATTTTGCGGATTTTCCGCAAGCACGGGATGGGTATGATCAATACCCACGGGAATAGAGTCAAATGGCCACTTCCGTTAGTTGGTAATATTTACGTTATTACCCTCAGTAGTATTTAAGGTATAAGATAAGTGAGAGGAGCGCTATGTCTCTTAAAACGTGGTACCGAGCAATAGTTCCAATTGCTCATACAGCTCAACGAGGCAAAGAACCCGACCTCGGGTTCGTAATGGCACTTGCGCAAGATTGTGGGCAGGCTTATAAAATAATACAGCGCCACGCTATGGGAATGCGTAGGCACCAAATACTTGAAGTACGCTCTGCCACGGAGCAAGAAATTGCGCTTCTACCAAATTGGGTCGGTGAGAAACAAGGACAACGGGACGTATACTGTTCATGGCACACACGTCCAGACTGAGAGGTGACCAGTATGAGACCGCAGCTGCTTCCAAAATGGGAAGCAAGGCTTCCCCAGGTCGAGGCCCAGATCAACGAAGTGAGGAGTGTGGTTTACAGAACCAATACTGTACCGGACCAGCGCCACGTGGAGCTGGCCCAACTGCAGCTTCTGGCCAAGCGGCTGAGGAATGCCATCAGGCTTCGCAGATACGTGGATACCACCCCACTCAGATGGGGCTAGCTGTAATAGCGCACAGTTTTGTGGGATAAGATACATGACTAAGACCGACGGAATCGATCCCGTTAGTCTGGGCAAAACCGGGACGGTAGTCGTCCTGGTTCAGGAACAGCAGATTTCCACCCATCGCTGCTGCTCCTGTTTTAGCCCCTTTTTTTCGCTACTAATAACTGGTATAAGATATATGTAGGTGTGCTTTGCGTTCATTCTTCGCTAGAAGAGACCGTGTTGGTCGAGGCCATTTGGCTTAGCCGGGAGACCCAACTTTATAAGTCGGATGCTTGGCGAATAGAGTAACGAGAGCAGAACCTATACAGGACACGGAGTTTTTGGGATTTGCTCGCGTCCTGTTTTTAGCTGACAGTAATGTAAAGTATACTATAAATGACACTGGGAGGTGTTAAAATGACAATGTTCTTAGCAATAATATCAACCGCAATCTCGGCTTTAAATAACTGCCTAATCGATCTTAAGTTAAAACAATACGACGTTATTGGGTTAATGCTGGCTTTTCACCTTAGTATGCTGCCGTTTCTTTTGCTAAGAGCATTTCACGTTGGATGGCATAATATCAGATTTCCTGAAGGAAATGGTGTTTTATTTGTATTTTTGGGTGGATTTCTATATTTTTTGACTGATTTATGCTATTTTGGGGCCTATAATCGAGGAGCAGATGTAGCCCTCATGACAGTGGCTTGCGCAGTGTTCCCGACGTTGGCTTTATCGTTTAAGTGTATTTGGACGCAAACATGGCCAATGTGGCACCAAGCGGCTAGTTGTATCTTGGCCGCTATAGCAATTAAACTTTCTGCGGAGTAACTATGAGTCGAAGCTGTAAACATTCCCCATTTGGCGGTAATACAACCGCACGATCTGAAAAGCATGATAAGAGATTGGCCAATAGACGATTCCGTCGTATCTGTAATTATATGGATTGGTCCGAGGAAGATGTTTTGTTCCCTGAAATAAATGAAATTTCCAATACTTGGTGCTTCTCCAAAGATGGAAAAAGCCGCATTGACCCAGATAATCCTCGATTAAAAAAGTACCTTCGCAAATAAGGTATAAGATAATTGAGCGTTCCGCTCTTCCATTGGAGGTGGCATATCGGCCTAGTCGCGTACATAGAGAATACTCTACTATTCAAGGTCTGGATGATGGGGTTGTTCCTGGGCTGGTTCACATACCTGGCACTGAAGACATTGGCAATAATGTAAGGAGGGTTTTTACGTCTACAAAGTGCAGTAGTACCTTCGAGCGTGACATGAGGGGCATTCTCGAAGAGTTTCACAGCGTGAAGTACATGGCGGTCGAGTGTTTTGCGCAACACGAAGACCAGAAAACGTTGACCTTGCAGCTGTATCAGTCCCGGAGTAAAGTATTGAGGAGCCTGCAGGCATGCGCTAGGATTCAGGCTCTGGCGCTGCAGTCAGCGCACTCACTTTATCTGGACGAGCTGGTTTCGGCCGTTACTGCGGGCCAACTATCCCCAGGAGAGGAGCGCCTTCGTCAGCTGGAGGAGCAGGAGTACATCAGGCGTAAAGAAGCAATCAGGCTATTAATCCGTCCCGACGTTCCTATGTTTCAGGGGGTTCCCGAAGACTACTAGGAGGTCATGGTGTCCGAACCCAAACCCAAGAGTCCGCTGGAGGAGTTCTTCAACGAGCTCACGTTCAAGGCAACGGTCACCCTCATGCTGGGTATCATCAGCATCTGCATGTGGAGCTTCTCCAGCTCCCATGCGCGAATCAGCGGGGATTTCCACGATTTGACGGAGGCCCTGTTGAAGGTCATCCGAAGTCAGGACGTGACTCCGTCGTTCGAGAGAACCTGGACGAAGCCCAGCGAGTCATCCGCCGAGGCCAGGTTAATCCGGTTAATGACCGAGAGGAACGCAAGTCTCAAGAAGATCGAACAAGCTTTGCTTGCCCTTCCGGTAGATCAACCCATCGTGCTCATGGTTCCAGAGCAGCAGATGCCCGATAGGCCAGGGCCAGGGCAGTAGAAGTACCCAGATCCGGCTGGGAACACACCTTCGGGTGGGGGACGCTTCGCCCGGCAAAGCCTGCGTTCCTTTAAGTAGTATTATTGTATAGGAGAGGATATGGAATTAAGCGATAGAATGAAGTTTTATGAGCAATGTTTTGATCCGGTATTGCCTTTAAAAATCCCATTAGTAATTCGTGTTGATGGAAAAGCATTTCATACTCTGACGAGAGGCTTAAAAGTGTTTGACGAGCAATTTAGCGGTTTTATGACCAAAACTATGCTCGAACTATGCACCGAGATACAAGGCTGTGTTCTTGGATATACTCAGTCCGATGAGATCAGTTTATTACTCAGGGATGATCAAACTCCTAATACAGAAGCATGGATGGGCAAGCGTCTTAACAAGATAACCTCAATATCCGCTGCTATTGCCACGGATGAGTTTAATAAAGCTGCGTCAGACTTTCTTTTAACCCGTACTAGGGTCGCCCGATTTGATAGTAGGGCGTTCGTGCTTCCAAAAGAAGATGTTTGCAACTACTTTATATGGAGACAGCTGGACGCCACGCGAAACTCTGTATTTGGCTATTGCCTAGAGAAGCTGGGTAATAAAGTTGGTATCGGGATAGCAATGAATATGTTGCACGGTAAGAGCATTGACGAACAGCAAGAGATCCTGTTCCAAGAGACTGGTTTAAACTGGTCGAATATAGAAGTATGGAAAAAGCGCGGCATTGCGGCCGTAAAAGTCGAAAAAGAAATTACGACCGACGACGGCCTTATTGTGAAGAGAAATAAGTTTGAGTTGGATTATGATATGCCGATTCTGACGCAAGATAGAGAGTACATTGAGAAAGTTTTAGTCTGATAAAATTATGCTCGATCCTTAAAATAATATATACTTATTATATGAGTAAAGATAATTTTTGTCAATGTGGTTGTGGAAAAGAAGCCGGATACTATTTATGGAATGACAATAGTAGAGGGGCAAAAAAGGGAGAGCCCCGAAAATTTATAAGGGGACATAGCAATAAAGTCAGGTACGGGACCTTATTAGAACGGTTTTTAAATAGTTTTAAAATGACTGATATTGATAAATGTTGGGAATGGGAGGGGGCTCTAGACAACTATGGGTATGGCGCCATTACTCGTGATGGAAATCAATATAGAGCTCATAGACTATCTTACGAGTTTTACAAAGGTCCTGTAGTTGATAGATTGTTTGTATGCCATACATGCGATAATCGAAAGTGTGTTAATCCGCATCATTTATTTTTAGGTACTCACAGAGATAATATGAAAGATGCTAAAAATAAATGCAGAATGCGAAATGGGAATCAAAAGGGATATAGAAATGGAAATGCTAAGTTATGTGATTCTTTAGTACTTGGGATACGTGAATTGAGGAAAAATTTTAATTTACCATATTTAACTATCGCTAAAAAATTTGGAGTCTCCAAAGAAACTATTTATTTTATATGTGCTGGAAAGACATGGAAGCACGTCGAATAGATTTTGGTATAAGAGATATGTTGGTTCTGGAATCAACTTTGGTGCGAGTAAATGGGACCGTAGCCTAGTGGCGCCAGGCACCGGACTTTTAATCCGTTTTCAGGTGGGTTCGATTCCCACCGGTCCCACCAATTTCCTCAAACAGAATAATAAGAAGGAATGAACGATATGTTTAACACAGAAATCACCAATGAAGAAATCATACGGAGCATTTGGAAAAAATCCCCCAAGGAATTGGCAGAGCTGATTGAAAGGTTGAACGAGTTCGACCAACAATTCAGCGCGGCTGATCTCCCTGTAATGGCTCCTGCTGGAGCAGCGCGTGCCTGCGATGACGGGATGTTCCAAGAGCCACTGCATGATGTGTGGCTCAATGCTCCAGGGCCGCACAAAATTAGTGCCATCAGAGAGGTTCGCATGTTCACTGCACTCGGCTTAAAAGAAGCCAAAGCACTAGTAGACAACGCCCCTTCTTTGATAAAGAAGCAAATATCATTACAGAGCGCCAAGGAAATGTTAGCCGCCTTTGACAAGATCGGGGCGGATGCGGAGATACGATGAAAGAATCACTAGTCAAACGGTTTGCTGAAGTCGGGCTTCGGCTCAAGATCATGGAGGAACCCGCCAATCTACGCCCTCGCGACAGGGTATTCGGCGGTGGTCGGAGAGGGTTCTCCATCGACATCCGCGAGCGCGGAACGCCGAGGGAGCATTTTATCATCAGCTGGGGCAGCAACATCAAGAACATCCAGGTGCTTGGAACCAAGCCCGAGGTTAGACATTTAGTGCTGTTCGTGGAGACGGAAGATCCTATCCAGGACGTTGTCAAGAGGGAAATGGTCAATGGCCGCATGACCAACTTCGTCCACGAACGCGCTCGCCCTGCTCGGGCCAAGAGGCGGTTCCTGTGCGGCTACGACGAGAGGGAATACTTCGTCGCCGCTCTTCCATCCAGCTCTACCGCCACCACGGTAGACCAGGCATTTCGCGACCTCAAGCCTGGTCCGGTTCTCATCTCAGGCGGTAAGCAGAGTGGTACTCTGCGCCAGGGTGAGTGGTTCCTCATCCCAGCGCCGAATTTCAACCCCGCCGGAAGAGCCGTTTTGCGCAATGAGCCTCTAGTGCGACAGGGTGGAGGAAAGCCGCACATGGCCTCGCAGTTGGTCCGGACTGGCGGGAAGTCCATCAAGTTCGAAGTTGGGGAGAGACTCCCCGATGGACGAATCGCCACTCGTGCCCAGGTAATGACGGAAAACCCCGACGTGTTCATCACGGGTACGCTTCGTCACCCCGACCACAAGACGAAGAAGCTTCAGGGATGGTACCGTGTCCTTGCCAACACGGAAACCAGTCCCGATGGCCGCGTGATGAGATTCTTTGACTGAGATTTACAAGCTGCGGTGGCCGAGCGGTTAATGGCAGCAGATTGTAAATCTGCCCCTTTACAGGTTCGCAGGTTCGAATCCTGCTCGCAGCACCATTGATTTGCCGGGGTGGCGAAACTGGTATACGCAGCGGACTCAGATTTTGGGTCTCCTCAATGGAAACGTTGAGGTAATAAAGCCTTCAAATTCGGGGAAGCCTGTAAAATGGTAATCCCGAGCCAAGCTCCTAGAGTGTAAACTTGAAGAGAAGGTGTAGAGACTTGATGGAGGCCACCGTCGCAATGGCACGGTGAAGGGAAAGTCCAGACCACAAACTAGATGGCCTATAAGTTTACGAAAGAACAATTGGTAGAAGCATTTGACAAAGCGAAAACGGCGTTAGGGGCCTCTCGCGAGTTAGGTGTAAACTACAAAACTTATAGGAGATTGGCACAACTTCACGGGGTTTTTCAATCAAACCAAGCTGGAAAGGGATTGCCAGGAAAGCCTCCAAGGTCATCGGTATCGTTAGATGAGATCCTTAAAGGAAATCATCCGATATACAATGTTTATAAGCTTAAATGGCGTTTGATTCGAGCTGGTTTTAAGAAAGCACAGTGTGAAGAATGTGGTTGGTGCGGACGAGCTCCTACAGGGCATATCCCTATTGAGCTTGACCATATCAATGGAAATAGATATGATCATAGGATAGAGAATTTAAGAATTCTTTGTCCAAACTGTCATTCTATGACCTCAACCTACCGATCTAGGCGACGAAAGTCGTAGTGAGTACGTAAAATCCGCCGGGAGTAATCCCTTACGGGTTCGAGTCCCGTCCTCGGCACCAACTTGGCCAGTCGTAGCGGTCGCAAGCCAGACCGCCTTCTCTAGCAGGGTCGCCCGGGACGCTCTGTTATGATCATGAGGCACGGCAAAGCCTTGCGACTGGCTATTCTCTCGACCCAGTTATGCTAATAAATGACTTTAAATCCAGCAGGGTATGGGGCCTGCTCACCAAACCCCAGCAACAAAAACTAATGGAAGATTTTGTAAGAGCCCTTACGAAGTCTCCACCACTGCAAGAAAGGATGACCGTGAGCGAATCGAAGTCAGGAGACGTAATACATCACGAGGGCCCTATCGCCTTGCCCAACGGAATGACGGCAGGTGAAGCTGCCGAGATCTTGCACCAGATCGCCAGGCAGCAGGACGCCACTCAGAGAATCCGGGAAACCATCCATGTCAGCCCCTGGGAAGGGGCACTTGCTCTCGGAAAGGCCCTTACAGAGAAGTTCGGGTTCAATATGTCGCCAGAGTCCGGGAGTAATATCTCCATAGAGGTCGGTCCCAATGGCGAGACCGCTCTGGTACCGTGGGGCTGCTTCGAGTTCCCTGGGACGGACGGCGGAACTATCGAGACGGACACCTCGATGGAGGGAGGTCGTCGCGTCTTCACGTTGCTGTTCCGAATCCGGGGAAAGTACCGGGACAAAGTGCAAGCCCTGGTCGGGAGGATCAAGGAGCTGGCGATCTCGGACAGCCCCTACCGGGGAAAGGCGCTGGTGCTGGAGCTGACGGATGAGGATGACGATCTGATAGCCATGCCGAAGCCGAAGTTCTTCAAGCTCCAGGATGCCCCAATGCAGTTAGTGCTTCGGCGTACCATCGAGAGGGATCTGGACATCAACATCTACGCTCTGATCAGAGAGGCGCAGATGGCCCGAGATGCTGGGATACCGCTTCGGCGCGGTGTCCTGCTCTGTGGTCCGTTCGGGGTCGGCAAGACTCTTACGGCCTACAGGATCGCCCAGGAGTGCATGGCCAGTGGGTGGACTTTCCTCTATCTGCCCAAGGCCAAAGATCTCATTCATGCGCTGTCCTTTTCTTACCAGTATCAACCCTGCGTTCTCCTCTGTGAGGACGTGGATCGAATTATGGGGGAGAATAGGAATAATGGTGTGAATTCGATCCTCAATGCCATCGACGGCGTAGATAACAAGTCCTCTGAGACCATGGTGGTCTACACGACAAACCACCCGGAGTTGATCAACTCGGCAATGCAACGCCCCGGTCGTCTCGACGCCGTAATTAACTTCCTGCCGCCGGATGCCGAGGCAGTGGTAAGGCTGGTGCAGCTCTACGCTGTGGACATTCTTGCCAAGGACCAGGCACTCGACATCGTCGGCAAGATCCTCGAAGGGCAGAACTCGGCTATCGTTCGCGAGGCTGTCGAGAGGGCGAAGCTGGCGGCACTTCTCGGTGGGCGGAAGCAGATAACGACGGAAGATCTGGCCGAGGCGGCTCAGTCGGTACTTCGCCAGGTTGAGGTTTTCAAAGCCAGTGCCAAGGTGCCGAAGGATGTCATCAAGGAGTTCGGCAATGCCCTTGGCGAGACATTCGCAGGTGCCCTGGCTAACTACAATGGTGGCCAAGAACCCTCGGTATAGTCTAGTTGAGGTGCTCAAAGGTTGCAAACTTTAAGCTCACGGGCAGTCCTCCAAGCTGCCCAATCTGACCATGGCGGTCCATAAGACCTCGTACTGATGCCGATCCATCCTACATGGACCATGGCCCGTAAGTTGACACTCCTACTAGTGGAGCTAACTGTACTGCGGGGTAAAGGAAAGGCTCTTCCCAGTACTGGCCTCGGGGCATAGGTCATCCCCGTGCTGGGTAGGATAACCCCAGTAGAGTTCCGGCGAGACTTAGTACTATGCCCAAACGCAAGCAGTACTAGCTTTAGGGGTTTTACACTAAGTCATTAGTAGCCGACGAGGGACCCAACTATACGTACTGCTGATGTCGGGCCCGACATTTTCGAGAAAGCCTGGCCAAAGAGAAAAATTTCAAAAGGACCGGGCTACCCTAAGCGACTAAAAATCCCTGGTTGCAAGCCGAGTGGGTTGATGTCGTAGTGGGCGTTGCACTACTCGTGTGTGAGCCGCTTCTAGGGCGGCAGAGTTGGTTGAAGGTTATCCAGTCAGTTCGCACTGAATCTTGCAAAAAACTGTGACTGATGAAAACCTTCGCTTCTCACCCCAGTAGCTCAGCGGATTTAGAGCAAGGGCCCTCTAAGCCTTTGGTCGGGGGTTCGATTCCCTCCTGGGGTACTTTATTTCTTAGAGCGGTCGCCAAGTGGTTTAAGGCACCTGACTTTGGATCAGGCATAAGTCAGAGGTTCAAATCCTCTCCGCTCTGCTTTTAAGAATTATAGGAGATTGGTTCACCAATGACGCACCCGCTAATTGGTTGAACGGCTGGAGCGATTGCAGTCTACAGGGAGTAGCCAGCTGATGGTTTCTGTTTACCCTGGGCGAGAAAGTTGACTGAGAAGTTGTGCAGAGCAGGGGAACGTAATGCCCCTACGAAAGGATGACATACTGGCTCTCGGTGGTATCCGAAGTGGCCGTACCTTCTGCGAAATTCAGTTAATACTACTTGTCTATAACAGAGAGTGCCGTCCGACTCTGGTTGGGTACCTTTAACCAGAGACCCGGTGAGTCAGGGAACCTATGGGTGACCGCCTGGCGTGAGAGAAGCTCTGCTTGGAGTCACAGCCATGCCCGCCGTAGAAAGCCTTAGGGACATCAAGACTGAGGCGGGCTAAAAGGTGCTGGGTTCAAATCCCAGGGCACTGATGACAAGCATGGAGCGGAATCCTGTGCTTGCCGTACTAAAAAATTCCAGGTATGCGCGATACTTGGTTCAGGACTGACCCGCACTAAATTGCGATGGGGCCGCATGAAACCTGACTGTGGCCCCATCATTTACCTCTCGATATTTTTGGTATAAGATAAATGAGAACTCGGTAGAGTTCTTTTTTAATACTTGATACATGCGGCGGGTTCCTCTAGTTGGTTAGGAGGCTGGACCTTCACTCCAGTAACACGGGTTCGAATCCCGTACCCGCTACCAATCTTTTCACTAGTAAAATACACAACTTTCCAAACGACTAGGTAGAAGGTGCATATTGAAGAGAACCATATCTTGGTCATTACGCTTGGTATTTTTACTTGTAACTGCATTGCCGTTGTGTGCAATTGCTGAAAATAGCATAGTGCCTGCTAATACTTATACTGTTGGCCCGCCTGAGTATAACGCTCCTGTAATTACGCAACCTGCTACTACTGTTAGTACCCCTCCCGTTGAATACACTGTCTCAGTGCTTGGCCCTATAGGCGTCGTATTCGTTATTCTAGCACTTGCGGGAGTTGTTTTTTTAGTGACTGAAGCTATTAGCAATACTCCGCTAAGTTCAGCTGAAAGATTCGGAAAACTCTGACTAAATCAATAATTCCAAATAAAAAGGTATAAGATAATTGTAGGTCTGATTGGGCCTGTAGCTCAGCTGGGAGAGCGCCTGGTTTGCAACCAGGAGGTTCGCCGGTTCGATCCCGGCCAGGTCCACAAACTAATATGTGCATTCGCCCAATACGGGCATCTCACTTACCGGTAAGGAGGATACTTTACCCATGGTTGCAACTATCCGAACATTTCTGGCCCTGAACCAGATCCAGATCATAGCGTCACGACCTTTCCTGCTCCGCATCGAAGCGGGCCAGAACGGTGTCGACGACACACTCACGTATCGCTACCCATCGAACGCGGCGGGTATCAAGAACTACGTGGAGTATCCCGGCACCTTCTCTCTCCACTCGTTAAAGGGCCTGGGATACCGGTTCACGGAGCTCACAGACCACCCGGAACAACTCGCCAATGCCGAGGCACAGCTCGACATCCAGATCCCCCGGGACGCCCGCATGCCCGATGGTGTCGAGCAGGAGCTGCTGCGCATCGCGAACAGGGCTCGGCTGATTGATGGCCTAGAGACGCTGAAGCAAGCCCCCCAGAGCTCCCTTGTGGAGCTCGCGGCGGACATGTTCAACGGAGTCTTCTCCGGTGGCCAGTCCAGTGGACACATGAGCATCCGAGTGGACGGTGAGGGCAACGATAACGGTGAAGACGTCACGACGCTGGGTACGATCCTTTCGAAGATGTTCAGCCGCCCGACGAAGGAGACGACCGCCCCGCCGCCGACTACCGAGGAGGCCAACAAGCCCCCGGTCACGAACCAGAACCAGCAGGACTGATTCGGTTCCAACAACGGGCGTTAGCCCAATACTGAAAGGAGAGGGAGGCATAGCCCAAACCCAATCCTAGAAATTCTGTAAGCAAAAGACCCATCTAGGCCTCGGCAGGGAGCTCTTACCTCTTCTGCCGGGGCTACACACCTGTGCCGGGAGCTGGGGCGGTTCTAGCACGCGCCTTATAAGCGCGAGTTGCAGGGTTCGAATCCCTAACGGCACACTTTTTTTAGACCCCAATATTGGAGATATTAACATGATGACAATTTTTTTCATAGCTCTTGTATGGGCTACAGGAGTGCCCATATTTTATGGCATTTATACTAAACTTAATTACTGTAGGTATAGTGACAGTGATCGTTGGGCAATTTCATGCGCTTGGCCCATCAGCAGTATCTGCAACTTTATGCTATTTGTCATAGGTGATTTTCTATACAGCCTTGGAGAGTTTTTAGCAGACCCACTTAAACGTGGGAATCTTTGGGCAGATCTTAAGAATTCAGTGTTGCGTATAATTTCGTATTCACCTACAAGTAATAAAATATTTAGACCTACAGAGTTCATAAGAAAGTAAATATCGATATTTTTGCGAGGAGCGGTGGCCATGGAAAGACCTACATGGGCAAATGAGCTGGCAAAGAAGTATCTAAGCAGCTCGGTATGCCAATTCATTCTTTACGGTGCTGTGACAGACCTTGTAGCTACTCCCATCAAAGGGGGAAAGGTAGAGTTCAGATCGTTAAGGCACTATTTAACTAAATCTCTTTTTAAGGACAGAAGTTCAGTCATCTGCTACGATCCTTCATCTGGAATTTCATTTTCAGACCAGAGAACCGTAACAGATTTCAACTCGGTAGCTGGTGCAGTAGACAGTATCGCAGGGACTAAATATAATGGAGTGCTGCCCAAAGAAGCCAGCAAGGCTTTATTTCTAATAGAGCGCTATATCAGAGCTAGGTGCTTTGGCGCGACTAAAGATCAGTCTCCTAAGAGTGTTGCCGTAATTATAGATTTCGCGCAGATGGTCGTACCTGCTGGAGAATTAAACCATCTCTCGGCAGAGGAGACTTCCACTCTTGTAACTTTACTCAAGTGGGCTAACGACCCCGAATTTTTGAATGGTAATATAACTATATGTTTATTAGCCGAAAATTTGGCAGATATTAACACTACATTGGTGAAAAACCCGCATATCGCAAAGGTGGAGGTTGGGTTACCTAATGCCGCCGAGAGGCAAGAGTTCCTTCAATTTTTGTATGAGAAGAACAATATCAAGGGTGAACTAGTAACTACCACTAATGAATATGGAGCCTCATATGAGGTTTATGCGGAAGGACAACATATTCCAGTTGACGTCCTTACTAAGTTAACTGCTGGGCTAAGCCGCGTCAGTCTTATCCAGATAGTCAATCAAGCAATAAGTGAAAAACAGCCGATCTCATCTTCATATGTCCAAAGTATGAAGAAAGAGTTAATAGAGAAAGAGTGCTATGGCCTTTTGGAATTTCTGGAACCGACTTACACATTGGACATGGTCAGTGGCTGTAAAGCAGCAAAGGACTGGCTCAAGGCTGACGCAGGTCTTGTTAAAGCTGGCCGCACTGACGTACTTCCTATGGGCTATCTCATTTGCGGTCCCGTTGGGACCGGTAAAACATTCATGGCCCAATGCTATACTGGCACTATTGGTATTCCTTGTGTTAAGTTACTCAATTTTCGATCTCAGTGGCAAGGCGTTACTGAGGGCAACTGGGAAAAGATTTTAAATGTTCTTAAGGCTACAGGGCCGGTTGGGGTAATAATTGACGAAGCTGACGCAGCAGTGGGTAATAGGGGCGCTAGCGGCGATTCGGGTACCAGCGCTCGTGTGTTTAGTCAGCTTGCTGCTACTATGGGAGATACCAGGTATCGCGGAAAGATTATCTGGTTCCTCCTTACATGTCGCCCAGACTTGCTCCCAGTTGACCTTAAACGGCAAGGAAGATGCGAAGTTCACATCCCTCTCTTTTATCCAGAAACGCACGAAGAGAGGCTTGATATTTTCAAATTGCTTGCCAAGAAGACTGGAATCGGAAAGGACATATCTGAAGATGATCTTACGCGGCTTCTAGCAGATGCTCCTGATCTTGTCCTAAATGGGGCAGAAGTTGAATCTGCGTTCATAAGAGCGAAGCGAACAGCCATCATTAATAATAGAGACAAAGTGTCTGTTGAGGACATTCAACATGAAATGGAAACCTACCTGCAGCCGCAGTATGGCGAGGAACTTGAGATCCAGAAGTTAGCCGCAATCGTGGATTGCAGTAATTCACTCTTCTTGCCCAATGATCTGAGAAAGATGAATAGGCGGGAAGCCATGGATAAGCTCCATCGTCTGAAGTCACGCTGGGATAGATAAGTATGCTGCACATTTGCCTTCTGGTAGTGGCCATTTATATTTACCAATTCATTCGAGGAATTGTTAAGCATGTCTTTGAACGACAGTATGGAGTTGGTATATCGTGCCAGAATCACGAATATTCACCTCAAGACATAGCTGATTTTTGGCCAATTATGCTCCTTTACGTAGGAGTAAGATGGATACTCAGGCGCACAGTTGTGTACCCGTATAATATCAGCCAACGTCTCTCGTGGAGTTGGTTCCTTCATTGGAGCTTACTTAAGTACCGATGGTCGAATAGGCCAATAATCGGTGTAATAAACGGTAAAATTGTGCTATAAGACCTATGTAGAAAGAATGGGGTTTTCGACCTCCACTAAGGTTGCGGACAACCTAATGCATATCTAGCTATGCCTCTAGCTATATGTGCGTTAGAGATAACGTTCAACTTTAGCGTAAGCCCCAAAATAACAAAAGACTCGCACGAGCCGAGGCTTCAACGAGCTCAGTCTTTTGTTATTTTCAATTTGAATTTCTAAAAAAAAGGGACCAAAGCAAGATTTTGGTATAAGATACATGTTGGTCTGAATGGTGGATCTTAGCTCTGAATCTAGACGTTGATGAAAGAGCACGGATCATACTCACAGACTGATCTAGTGGGCGTGTTAGGGCGCTTCTATCTTATCTGAACTGAGGATAAAGTAATCAATTCCAGCTTCGGCAAAGTGAATTGGACTCCTCGCCACCACAATAAAGATAAGATAGGACTAACCACTCTAGGATTTCGAGTTCCCAGGGAATAGAAATCTAGACAGAGCTAACCCACTAGTCGGCGGTACCCTGAAAATTACCGCCGTTAATCACACAGTAGGCACTTATTGTGCTAAAGGGAGAGACGAGCTTATTGACTTGTCTGCGGACAGCGAATCATAAGTACTCGGGTCGGTACTTATGTGTGATACCAGAGACCCATGAACGGTTGTCATGGAGTAACGAGAATAATGGGAAGAAACGTTTTCGATGGTTTACGAGTCAGTATAAATCCTGCCGATACGAAAAACAACGCTGGCGGCGTGGCCTATGCCATGAGCCCCGAGCAGGCCTTTGCACAGCTTATGCTTACGGGTACGTTCAACAATACGTACCATGTGAGCGGCGGTGTCCAACTGGAGAGTTTTCTGGATCTCGCCAGTAGAGTCGGGCCGGACTTCCGTCATAAGGCAGCAGTGTACGCTGCCGAAAACGGCGGCTCTCGGTTGGCCCAGTATGCCGCCATCGCCGTTTCCATGGCCAATGGAGACGTGGCCGATGGGTTCAATGCGGCGTTCAAGAAGGTAGTCCGGGGTGTCCCACAGGTTCGGGAATTGGCGGGGATTTTCAGATCGGGCGTGCTCGGCAGGAGAAGCTTCGGAACGCGGCCGAAGCGGCTTCTCAAGGGAGTTCTAGAAGGAATGCCCGCAGAGGCCCTTTTCAAGGGTTCTGTGGGGGACAAGCCTTCTTTTGGGGATGTCATCAAGCTTCTCCACCCGAAGCCCACAGATGACAGCCAGCGGGCCTTATACGCCCGAGAGATCGGGAGGCCGTACAATCCCGAGCTCTTGCCGGTACTGGTCCAGCAGTACGATACGTTCAAGAAGGACGGAGGAGTGGTACCGCAAATCGACATTCGGCTCCTTCAGGGCCTGGGGCTGACTGACACACAGTGGGTATCGGTCATACCAGGGTTCTCATGGCAGACTCTTAGGATGAACGTGCGTCGGTGGCACGAGAAGGGGCTGTTCCAGAAGTTTCCCGTCCTGGTGGATACGATAGCTGCTCGTATCTCTAACAGGGAAGAGATTTTGAGGGCCCGGCCAGAAGCATACCAGTTGCTGATGGCGTATCTGGCCACCAAGGCTCAGTTCGGGTTCCCGAGTGCCATCTCGGAAGCATTTCAGGATGCTATGGAGATCGCCCTGGAGCTAGTGCCTAGTTTCGGCGAAAAGGTAGCCATCGCTGTGGATGTATCGGGGTCAATGGCTTGCCCTCTTACCGGAGACCGTGCAGGCGGCACGAGCAATGTCCGGAAGGTGGATGTTGCGTCGCTCTTCGCAGCTGCCGTATTGCGAAAGAATCCGGACTCTCTGGTACTCCCGTTTCACGGGCAGGTTTTGAGTTGCCAACTGAACCCCCGAGACTCTGTGATGACGAACGCAGAGAAGCTGGCTAACCTGTGCAGCAACGGCACTAACTGCGCAGCGCCCGTCCGCGAGTTAGTTAACCGTAAGGTCAGTGTAGATACAATCGTCATGTTCTCTGACGACGAGAGCTGGATGAATCCCGAAGGCCGAACCACAGGTCCTTCAACATCTTCTGCATACTACACGGGGGCGTATCCAGCTACGGGGCTCATGGACGCCTTCACGGACTACAAGAATAAGGTTAACCGAAATGCTCGTCTGGTGTGCGTAGACCTGGAGCCGAACATGACGACTCAAGTCATCAACAGGAAGGACATCCTGAATATCGGAGGTTTCTCGGACTCCGTGTTTAAGCTTGTTAGCCTGTTCGCTACTGGGGATTTCGATGGAGACCTTCTGGTCAAGAAAATTCAGTCAATGATAATCGAGTAGTTCCGAGCCACTGCACGGAGCAACTGAGAGAAGAGGCCCAAAGGCAGCCTCAATCGGCTTAGCTCGTACTGAAGTGTTCGCGGCTAAGTTCTAATAATGCCAAATGTAAAGGTAGAAGTTTTGCGGCACCGATTACATCGAGCTTAATGCAGTTAAGTTCGCTCGATCTGACTTAGCTCCCACACTGAGCCGAAGTCAGATAAAGCCGCATCATGGGCCTGGTCGTCTAAGTAAGACGCTAACGTTTAAAGACGGGAGATATGGGTTCGAGTCCCATCCAGGCCCCCCTACAACCACAGGACTAGGAGGTCCACGATGAGCGTTTATGTTTTTTACGGGGTACTTCCGGACACCGTTTTTTCGGGAGTAACCTCGTCACTTCAAATGAAAGTATCTAGGTTTGACTTGTCGAATAATGGGCATTTAGTGGATCTCAGGGAGACTTTGAAATCCGCTAAATCTTGCATTCTCCAGACCCACGGCGCAATTTTGAAGGTTCTAAATAAGAGACTTGGGTTAGATATTCAACCCGTAGAAGTTCCGGTAATCCCGATAGTATCGGAGGGAGACGAAGTCGTAATTTTTCGAACAGTGGGGTTAAATCTGCCTTTTGGGGACACCAAGGGCCAGTTCAGTGATCAAGAAGTCAAAGATGCAACTATGTTCGCAACTTTACTGGAAGTGCATAAACCAGTTCTATTGCCAACAATTCTTGCAGAGTTAGATACTGTAGCGGATTAATACAGTATCGACCATATGGTAGCTTTTCCAACGCATCATGTCTCCAAGCCAAGCACGGTTATGTGCCCAAAATGTGAAAAATTGCTTAAGGTGGGAACCTCATTCATTTCTTTTTTCAATTTAAAGAAGCCGCTAGTAGTTCAGGGTATTGAGATACCGTCAGGAACCAATCACACAGTAATCGTACGTTGTGTCGATTGTTTAAACTGGGTGCAGGTCAACACATCAAATTTAATAGAGTTTAGGGAATTTGTCCTTCAGCGCGCTTGGTACAGAACAATTTTTACTAATTTTAGAAATGACCCGATCTAAACAGAGTGAGGTACATCGATGAACCATATCAAGAAGGCGTCACTGGCTTTTCTACTGATACTTACAATTTGTTCAGTTACTGGTCAGTTCTTTAAAACTGATGCCAAGTTTCCAACGCAACTATTAAATGTAGCCCACAAATCCAAGTTGATGGTTGGCGACAGCTCGTTCAATCCTTACGGTAACGGCCAGCTGTTGGTCAAGCGCACCAATCACGGAGGTCATGGAAGTTCCTGCATCTACGCAGAAAATACAGAAGCATCTGTTTTGAAAGCAGGCTATCGAATAGTTTCCAAGGGCTTGTATACGGACACCTTGGTCGTAGAGCCTTTAGTTGGTAGCAGCCTGCAGGAGCAGATTAAGGAACTTGGGCAGCTGGACGGTGTAGAATACGTAGAACCCAATTATACGTATAGAGCCTCTGTCCCATTGTCGGATGAGAAGCTCTACCAGATCAAGGATATGCTTGAGCCGTATGCGATGGTGCGAGTTGATGGGCCTTTGATTGTGTCTGCTCCAGTTAAGGCACAGAGAGGTTCGCACTCCAAGTTCGAGCCCAATGATCCTCTCTATAAGTACCAATGGCACATGAACAAGGTGTATGCAGATGAAGGATGGGAAGTAGGGGACCGCGGTAAGGGCGCAGTTGTTGCCGTTATCGACACCGGCGTGGCTTATGAGGACTACGGGCAGTTCAAGTTGGCCAGAGATTTAAAGGGCCAGGCATTCACGAAGCCATACAACTTTGTGGATCGAAACGAACACGCCAACGATGACCACGGCCACGGCACACACGTTGCAGGTACGATTGCCCAAGCCACTAACAACAATGAGGGTGTTACTGGCGTGGCCTTCAATTCTACCATCATGCCCCTTAAGGTACTATCTGCAATGGGCAGCGGCTCCACACAGGATATTGCCGATGCAATCAGGTATGCTGCGGATAACGGTGCAAATGTCATAAACATGAGTCTTGGTGGCCCTTTTCCCTCCAGAGTGATGGGCGAAGCATGCAAGTATGCCTATGAAAAGGGAGTCACTATCATCTGTGCAGCAGGAAACGAGAGTAGTGATGACGTCGGCTACCCTGCAGGGTACGATGAATGTATTGCAGTTAGCGCGACAGACACAAATGACGAGCTTTCGTGGTATTCTAACTATGGTGCCAAAGTAGAGATTGCCGCACCAGGCGGCGATACTCGCGTAGACAAGAATGGCGACGGATATAAAGACGGAGTGCTGCAGAATACCATCAATCCTAGAAACGTGTCAGAGGATGTATACGCTCTGTTCCAAGGAACTTCAATGGCAAGTCCTCATGCAGCGGGCGTGGCGGCCTTGATCGTTGGTTGTGGCGTTGCTAATCCAGCAGAAGTGAGGGAAGTATTAAAAGCTTCGGCTAGGCCCGTTGGGAGTGGCGTAGGCGACCCGAGGTTCGGCGCCGGTATCGTTGATGCCTACTCAGCTCAAGAAATGTCACAGGGCCACTACAAGAAATTTCGCTATGTAGTATTCGTGGTGGCTTTTCTAATACTCGGATTCGCGCTGTTCGAGCTCAATAGACGCTACGGATGGAGTAACCTAGTGGCATGGAGCAGTGCTGTCGGTGCTGCTTGGCTCGCTCAGTTTAACTCTTTCTTTAGCGCCGATATTGCAATTTTCCCCGCGCTAGTACTGTTCTTCGGGTCTAAATACAAGATTTGCCGAATGGTGTCGTTCAGTTGGGCAATAAGTACTTTGGCGCAGTCCACGTACGTGTGCAGTTCGCCTTACACAGTCCTTTCAGTATTTGGGGCGACGGGGCACATTGTAAATGGGCTAGCTGCGTCAATTATTGCCTATTTGGCTCTTCGTAAAGACATTCTATGTCAGGGCAAGTAGAAGAGTTCATCGGAATGTTTGAGCGCCCTTTGGGGAAGAACCTTTTCTATCACGTTGTAACAGACACAGAAAGATTATGGATCTTGCCCAAAGGGCTAATGAAAGATAACGAGCATTTAGCCGGTAAGAAAGTTAAACTCACAGGAGTTTGGCTAGATGAAGTTGTAATAAGCCCCAGGATAATACGCCCTATAACTGTAGTCTTAGTAGAAGAGGAGTCAGAGCAAGTGGCTAGAACGTTTAAAGGTAGAGTTGCCAAGTCATCCCTGTCTGGAGGGAATGCTTGGATGTTAACAACTCAAGATGGCATAAAATATGAGTTAGCGGGAGGCCCTATCGGCATTCTTACAGAAGGCGATTCTGTGGAAATTTCGGGCAATGTGGATACTAAGGCCATGGGAATAACGATGGCTGGATCTATTCTTCGCCCAGAAACGATAACCGTTCTCTCAGGTTCGGAGAAACGTAATAATCCACCTTTTGGTGGCATCAAAGTGGACGGAAATGGTATAGCAGAAGTAAACAATGAGGACGCGGTGTACTAGATGAGTAACCTTAGAGCATACCTTTGCGGTAAGTACTGGTTTTCACAGAATCCTTACGATGAGAAGTTCCCTCTGACGATTTTATACTTTTCGTCGGATGGAATTGCCATCAGAATCCAATATGACTCGTGGTACAAGGATACTGCGGAACTGTTCGTATGGGCAGCAGATGACGGTAAGTTGACACAGATGTTCTTGCATGACATGCGTCGGCAGGAATCGGCTTTCGATATCCAGCCCAATAGTGACGGCGGGGATGAGCTAAATCTCAAGATGACCCTTGGGACTGACACATTCTTCGGCGCCAGGTATATCGATGATTTGTCAAAGCATCTTCCTTGCGGTGGATTGAAGCGTATGCCCAAGATTCAATTGGACCATCAAGGGATTTTGGGCAGATTAAATGCGGCACAGAGAATGTACGGCGACTCGCTGAACGTACTCTGAAATGATTAAGCTATCCGTGAGGGTAGCGGAGAAGGCTTCGGCCTTCTTTTAGCTAACAGTATATTTTTGGTATAAGATAATTGTTGTAGAGCATTAGTGCTCTTGATATTTTAGTGGTGAGTTATTTGGAAGGCCAACCCGATGGTAGGCGACGGGATCGCTCTTGAAAAGCGACGAGGCTGAATAGGCCCTTAGGCGTTCGATCCGCCTGCCTTCCGATTTTTTTTTCAAAGGAGCTTTATGACATTCCCAAAAGTAAAAGTTTATACGATTTACGCCAGCACAGGCTGCTCATGTTGTTCATATGACAATCATGATCGTGGCGCTTATGTAGATAAATCAGCAGCTGAGAGACGCGCCAGCAAGTTTAGAAGTATCTCACTGTTGATTAGCCAGTACTCCAAGACAGGTAACTATCAAATAAGTGAACACAATGCTGAGCTCCTTCCGGATAATAGAGTTATTTTAGATACGGATCAGGTTGTTAAATTACATGAAGTTAACGAAACCGGGGAAATCACAGGAGAATTCGATAGCGACAGAATCGACTAATCCGCATGGACAGAGATAAACAGGAATACCTATTTGCAAAATATCCTCTTTTATACCGAGGAAAATCTAAGCCCATGACCAGATCTTTAATGTGCTTCGGCATAAGTTGTGGCAATGGATGGTTTCAGATCATCGATGATCTATCAGCTAAGCTAGAAGGACTCATCAGAAGGTACCAGTACCAGGTACCTGCTCGCTGGTTACCAGAGGCAATGCAGGTCAAGGAAAAATTTGCAGGCCTTCGTTTCTACATGGACGGAAAAGAAACTAGAGAGATCAGAGCAGCCATACGAGAAGCGGAGGCCAGAGCAGACGTGACTTGCGAGACTTGTGGTGCCGGCAATGCTAAATCCGTCCAGCTTCATGGGGGTATGGGCTGGTGGTTTAAAATGTGCAAAAATTGCCACAAAAACAAGCGTAAACCAACAGGCTGATCCGAAAGGAAACGAAGCTGATGGGCAATTCGAATGGACGTACCAAGAGACTAAGACGCCCTTTGCACCTCAAAAGGGATAAAAGACGCCAAGAGGCGAAAGAGCGGCAGGCAGTCCGAAAAGGACTTACTGCAGCAGAGCAAATTGCCAAATTAGATGTCAAACTAGGCGTAGGCATAGGGGCCACTAAGGAAAGAAAGAGACTTTCCCAAGTAACCATCAAAAGTGACGCAAGTCCTAAACCGGTGGAGGTAGTGCAGGCGTCTAAACCCAACCGTACTACCAAGCGGCTACACAATATACGTGCTAAGAAGAAGTCCTAATTGGATGTATTAGTGGTATAAGAATATTGAGCAAGTAGTTGTTCCATTTGAATGGGCGCGTAACTCAGCGGTTAGAGTGCTTCTTTTACACGGAAGAAGTCGCAGGTTCGAGTCCCGCCGCGCCCACCATTTTTAATTACCAATTTTAACGTTAACTCGCATCGGGAGGTTTCCATGATTGATTGGATTTTATATCCCCTATTTAAATTGTGTTTCTACTACTCATTTTTCGGTTTTCTTTTTGCTTTGGCGTATTGTCATTTCAATGAGCCGCAAAAGGTATTAACTGAAATTTATCCAATTCCAGCAGTAGTATATAAAATGAGCGTACACGCCATTCCGGTAAGTGCCCTTAATGTCGCAGCATTCGCAGCTGTTACATTTGGATGGTGGTACGTTATTTACAAGGAATCCCATAGTATTTTGGCTTGGTTAGAGAAAGCATCTAAAACTGCTCGATGACTATGTTAAGAAAACTAAAAGAGCAGTACTCTAGAACCTACACAGAGTGGAAAGTTTCAGAACTTCGTGAATACGCCCCTATGATTCTGCCAGAACTGGAGGAAACAGACATAGTTTCTATAAACTTGTTTGGCTATGTAAAGTGCCGATCCAAGTGCTATAGTTATACTATGCCGGAAGTCTTAGTTCAGTTGCTACTTTGGAACGGGCTATTGTCTTATCCAAATATCAGTGACTCGATAAAAATCTTTAAGAAGTTTGGGGTTACAGTAACCATGCCTCAAATGAATACAATTCTTGGGATTGCTGCGGCTAACTTACTTCGGTATGCCGCATTAAATAGTAAACTTGATTTAGAGACAGTTAATATAGCAATCAATTTTATAATTGAAGCTGCTATCGGTAAGATAGAATATGAACAAAAGTTAGCGAGTTTTCTCCAAAAGCACTATACCGCATATGGACTAGTAGATAGAGTAGAGATAGTAGAACCGGAGGAAATCGCACTACCTGAGAACGATAACCCGAAGTCACCCCCAGAGGTAATAGATGGTGAGTGTGTAGAAGATGGAGGTTAGGCCATGGCGGAAGAGTTCCGAGTATTGGGTTCGTTTCCTGTTAAGGAGCAATGCCCAGAATGCAAAGGAAAGTTGGTAGGGACCAACATAGAGGATGAAAGGGGACACCTGAGTGCTGTAGTTTCGTGTACCAATTGCCCCTACAATGTAGTTAAGTCGCTGGATGAAATATTAACTAAGGAAGGCGCCAAGCGTCGGACTGAGAAATCAAATACAGTGGACACTGTCGTCCCAAAATTAATCGTGGCGGGTAAGATTTTATCAGGACTAATTAGCGTGTACATGTGGCTTAGGCCAAAAAAGTAGAGGAGCTTCCATGCTGACAGCATTCGTAGCATCCAACATTTTACTGATGCTATCCTTTCTTTGCTTTGTTCAGGGATTTCACTTGTTTCGAAGGGTAATGCTAAGGCAGCGTTATCTCGCGGGACTAAAGGACGGGTGGCATATAATAGACACGTCTATTTGCTTAATTCTTGCTTATTTTTCTTTAAATTTTTTCATATTGGCATTTGTCGTGTATTTTAGAATATCAAACAGTTGAGGGCATAGGCTATGGCTATAGTTCAAAAGAAGGCTATTGTTGATATCGACCTTAAAGCACTGGAGCTCAAGGACATGTCATCGATAACGGGTGATCCCGTAAAATTGAATGAGTTCCTATTCCAGTTGGCTAAAAATATAGACAAACTTGATACGAATCTAGGAACGCTTCTTAATGCTATCGATGCGGATGTAAAGCAAATAAGCAAAACCGGGAAAGACGGAAAAGACGGGAAAAATGGAAGTCCGAAGAATGCTCTGGCTAATTTGAAGTGGGCGATTTCGGAAGCTCGTCAGTACTTTCAGTTACTAAGACCAAGACGCTAACATTTCAGGAACAGTGAAATATTTTATGAATACCGTAACTGCTTTTCATAAAGCTACTTTTACAAGTAAGTGTTCAGAATTAAGAGACATGGTAGTAGCTTCTATAATACGATTAGAGGAAACTCTCCAAAAAGAAAAGTCTAAATTGTACAGAACAGAGGAGCTGAAGAGACAGAAAAGTAGTGAACTTCAACTTCTATATTCTATACTTGATGGAATTCATGCTAAGTTCTTGAAATGCCGAAAAGCTATAAGATCTTTTTCCGCAATAGAGGACAAAAAACTTTCTACAGATACGATAAAATATGAAAAGCGGTTAGGCACAATATTGAAAAGTATTGAAAGAGCCGAGAATGAGTTTAAAACTCTTCTAGATACCCTGGATTCATGCCTTGAGACACTAGTCAATAAAACAGTAGATATGGTATAAGATTAGTGATGGTTGGGAAAGGTTCGGTGCGAATGAGCCGAACATGGAAAGTGCTGTGGGTTTCACAGCACAAGCCACTTACGTCGCAGATAGTGGCTTTGTCTAAAAAGGTCCCTGAGGAGGATAAGATAACGCTGGTCCCAATGGACAGGCCAGTGTCATCTGTTGAAGAAATCGTCAAGGAGTTCTTAGGAGGAAACTATGACGATATGATAGTCATCAAACCGTTGTCCATGGTCCAGGTGTTAACCTTTTGGAACATCTCTCCATGGGTACCGAAAATGGAGAGGGTCCACAGGAGGGATGACGCAGAAGTCATCAATGGAAGCGGCGTTATGTCGCGTTTCGTGAAGTTCATTCGAGTCAAGGCAGTTCGCCTTGAGGAGGACGAAGAACACGAAGGAATCGGAAATGCTCGGCATGATAACAAAAAAACGATGAAAGGAGATTCCAGCAATGAGACGTTCATTGGCGTTCTTAGGGCTCTCCCTGTCGGAGCCTAAGACGATTATATCTGAAGTTGGCAGCCATCTAGACGGGAAGATGGCTGAGGGGGCTTCTCCAACATTGCAATTGTCAGCGGGGCTGACCCTAAATACCCAAGATACAGGCTTCTGCCTAATATCTAAACAAACCAAAACAAACCAAGTTTTTTAAGACTTTCGGCGTAGGCCGGAAGTGATAAACTTTCTTTGTAACTTTTAATAAATTTTCAATTTTACTTGGTAAACTTTCAGGAGCTCTATGCCAGATTTTCGCAATATTGAAGTAACCTTTAGTCCGGAGCTCATTAAAAAGTATGTTGAATGGCACCTTGAAACTTTTCCATATGCATTGATATATCCGCCATTTTATCAGAATGCAAACGGGTCAGAGTTCATAATTGCCAATCCAACTGAAGATAAAGTTCCGGCACATCAACAAGCAATAAGTTGTTTATTTAGGTTGTTTAGCAAATCCGAACAATCCCCGGATGGATCAGTCTTTTGCAGGCTGAAAGTAACTAGAGGTTTGGGATCATCCCTCAGCCCTCCGGAAGAATACGCGCAAGTAGTGCAGGACTACCTACAGCGGAAGTCTAGTGTGCCCTATGATGAAGCGCCTCTTAGGAAATTAGTAAGATGGTTCAAGGAAACTTATGAAATTGCCCCAGTTTATTCGCCTTTAGCCATAGACGAATTTGCAACGGTTACAGTAGAAAATCCGAATTCTCCCGATGCCCAGCAGTTGTCCGAATCAGCAAGAAACATGTTGGTTAAAGCCTACAAATTTTTTGCAGCGACACCAAAAAATAATTTAAATCTCAGAATTACCGGAACTCCATTCAATGTGGCTTACGATATTCTTGAGCACGAAGACTCGCAGTTTGTGTCTTTTGATCAGGCTACCAAAACGTGGCTCTACAAGGTTCCCTTCAATAAGGGTTACATTGAACGATGTCACAAGTGGTGGGTAAGTGATAAAAACACAAAAGTATTCTTGGTGACGGACGAAGATTCTAAAACTAAGGATATAATCGTCAGAGGCGTCACTGAGTCCGCAAGAGAATTACGCCGCCTTTATAATATCGATGAGAGGTTTGACCTTCTTTTAGTTGGGTCTGCCGTTTCAAGCTTTAACACATTTTTTGATCAATTAACAACTACCACAACACCGCCTCCATCTTTAAGAACTGTAAGTGAGCCACTTATGCCAAACCGAGTAGATGTACTAGGGCAGCCTATAGAAGAGGCGCAAAAGACGCTATCTTCGAATGGTTGGTGGGATACTGTCAAGGGATTTGCAGCATTACCCACTCCTGCTGATTTTCAAGATACAAAGTATGTACAAGGCCTAGTACACGGTGCTGCCGGTATGATGGCTTTATCGAAATTTCCAGAGATTCAGAAAAAGATCGACTGGCTAACGAATCTTCTATCTTCTACTTTTGGCGGCGCAATCAAGAATTTTGCCAAAGCAGTTGCCCCCGAAGACATCTTTAAGATGGCGCTTCAGGCAGCTCCTCAAGAAGAGCACGAAGAAAAAGTAAAGACACCGACAAAACAAAAAGTAAAGGCAGGTAAGTAGAAACATGGGAAACGATAATCCAGTTATAGGTGCATTTCCGACTAACCCCATGGGTTGGTTCCAGCTGATGCAGCAATTTGCAAAGCCGCCGACTCCCGAAGATTTCACGAATCGCCAGTATCTGCGTGGAGCAGTGCATGGAGCAATCGCGGTTAAGGTGGTTCAGCGAATGCCTGAAATCTGGGACAAGGTTGGGTTCATGTTCGAATGGGCAGGGAACGTAGCTAAGTCTACGGTAGATCCCCTCATCGAACGAGCTCGGAAGGCCTCGACGGATGACATCGGCAGATTAGCAGGCGAGTACGTGAAGAACGGTGGAAACCTGGAAGCTCTGTTTGCTGCGGCCAAGACCATTGGCGCACCCGCTGATGGGGACGATAACGGAGATGCCCCGGAAGAGGAAACTGAGAAGGAAACGCCGGTCAGAGAGAGAGCTTGAACGTAAGTGTTAAAATTAATGGCGTAGATAGAGCTAGAGTGCTGAACCATCAAAAGTTTGTATACCGACTAAAGAAAGTACCAGGAGAATACGAGAGATTTAAAAGTGATCTTTACTTTTTCTCTAGAGGGTACAATGTAGCGGACATGGTAGAAACAGAACTTATTGACGGAGTGTACAGACCAATGGTGGTTCAGCCAGAAAGCTTACTTAAGAAGTACGAAAAAGAAATTGGAGATTTAAAGACAGCGATTAAGCTGGAAAATATAAAGTGAGTGATTATGGGCGTGAATAGATTCGACAGCAAACAAGTGCGCACTGCTGCATTCCGTGGACTGATAGGTTGGCCACGTTAAGTATCCTATCAAAAACAATAAATGCTAACACTTCGGTTGTTAGGACTGCACGGGTTTCCGGGTTTATGCCTTTCATGGCAGCAGCCCAAACTGGTGCTTTCGCCGCTGCTTTAAACTAAGCAGCCCAGTCTTTGTTCGATGCCCCCTGTGGCTGAAACAAGGCTGTTATCTAAATGACAGGTGCTCTATAAAGATGTCCAGGGGTAAGCATCTTATAGATACAGTATTTGTATTGCTCCTAACAAAGTAGGTCTATGTGCTTTGCTTAATTAGCACATAGTACTATTTTACATTAAGTATGAATGTAACAGCGGTTCTCTCAAGTTTGTCTGGACCGGGGAGGCAGAGCCCCGCACGTCCACCACCCCTTTCAATTAAAACAGGAATATGACATATAAACAAAACCGGAGTCATGACATGCTCACGATGTTAGCCATAACACTTATCCTTTTGTTTCTTTGGTCAAAGAAATTTAGGTTTATATGCAAGTGTGCATTTAAAGTAGTAAAGTTTGTGGTTGTTGCGACCACGGCTAAAATTTGGTATACTCTTACGAGATAAAATAAATTACATGAATAAAATACTTTTTGAATTAGTTATATACAAAAATTTACTTGAGACGGGCGAAGTTTTTGGAGCCCTTAATAAAGTTTTCGAAGACATAGAGGCTGTGCTAACATTTATTTTTGGAGGTTCAAAGATTTCACGAATTTCATTTTTGAAACCTCTTACTAATGATGAACATAATTTAATAATACAAGTTGCAGAACAAGCTGTAAGTTAAGAGGTTATAGATTCATGGCAAAGTCTTCGAGCCCATCTAAGTTGGTAGGAACACCTGCCCATACACAAAAGATTACATTAAATCAGGTCATTGACTATTTAGCATCTCTGTTATCAGGTCATTTGGCTACTAAAGAGGGCAAAATAAAGACAGATATAAAACAAGAAGACCTCGATGATACCACCAGACATACGGTGTATGCCTATCTGGAGACACCGGATAAGCGCATTTCAAATATACATGCTGTGGGAGATATTTTTTTGACGGCAGACAGGGCAGTTAGAATATTAACTAGGCTTGTCATGCCAAGCATTTCGCAAGTTCCTCAGTTTAATAATTGGACTACTGTTGATTACGGGCAGGAACTTGCCTTTATGCCACATAGTTAGGTATCTGTCTGGGCATAGACCGTAGCTTGGCAGCTAGCACCCGCCGTCCGACCACACAAACTATCCACGGAGATCGAGTATGGACACAGACATTGGATCATTTACGGATCGTCTTAATAAAATGATTGATAGTATAAATTTGATAAACGTACTGGATGATCAAGAAATTTGGCTTGATTCATCTCTTACGTCAGAAATAATTGATTTAGCAAAGCAACTAGCTGTTGAAAACTTAGAGGAAGTGCTAAGCGCCGCAAAGAGTCTAAAAGCCGCAGGAAAGCACTCGGCTGCAATTGGGCTATTGGTAATCTGTGGAAACACTGCAAGCACCTTTGAGCATAAGATGGCGGCAGCAAACGCAGTTCCCAACTTGGTTACCAGACTTTATAATGTTCGTTGGGTGGTTGCAGCCAACAATTCACTGTATGGCTTGGTTAAACCAGGAAAGAACTACAAGCGTGCGAAATTGCCAGCATGCTTGCAGCAAGGGGTTTCATCAGTATTGATGCATGCTGACGATACAGCAATTCTGGACGGCAGGGGTGGTGCCTCCCACCCTACTTGGCGAGATACTATTTACACATTAAAGAATCGAAAGGTTAATTGGCCACTTCGTTCTGATCATTTGGATTACTTGATAAGAGGATCGGCTTAATAAATAAACCTAGACAATACTAATGGTTTGCTACTTGCAGAAATTATAAATGCAAGTAGCAAATCAAATTTTTAGTTCTCAATATCGGTGTATACTTATGTTAGAGGTAGAAAATGGAAAAAGCACTAGTTGTAGGATTGGATACTTATCCTGGTAGAAACTATAGTATTTACGGTGGTAGCGATGCCACCGCCTTTGCCCAATACCTGTTGCAGGAAAAAGGAAAACGGTTTAATCAAAGTAACACCAGACTCCTGTTAAACTCTCGTGCAACGTCGGATGCAATCCAAGAAAGATTGAAGTGGCTAAAGGATCTTAAATCAAATGATTTTTATGTGTTGTACTTTTCCGGCGGGGGATCAATTTTTCCAAGTAGGGACCATAATGGAAAAGTAAGCGAGGAAGCTAGGACTGTTTTAGCTCCGTATGATATATCATTTGAAGATGGATATAGTCACATCTTCTTGGATTATTTACTATCACCTGTGGAGTTTCAAGCAAATGGACTAATTATACTAGATTGTTTATTCGAACCGTACGGCTCATACGTCAACGAGAGAGCGCTACAATCCATTGATGTTAATAGTATGCTCGATTCTATGAGAGCTAAAATTGTTCCGCCCCCTATAGACGTACTATTCAGACATTCGTATAAAGACAGGACCATCAATCTTAAGTTAAGCCCCCCTGCCCGTAAAATCATATTCTATCCTGGAGGAGACACACCAAAATTACATTGTGTCAGTCTAACTGTGGATAGATCAGGTTCCCCATTCACGCATGCACTATTAGAGGCACTGAAAGAAACTAAGAAGCACTCGTATCTAAGTTTATACAAAGACCTAACGGACCAACTAGCGAAATCAGGAGTTGATACCTTTACGCCGAGAATGTTGGCGGGGAGCAACTTTGATTACTCCAAGGAATTCTTATCAAAGTAATGAGACTTAGAGAATTTTGTAAAATTGCCGTAGGTCAAAAACCAATGGAGCGAAAACAGGATAAAATGTGGTCCTGTGCTGCAGCTGTAGTTAAGGCTGCGCTAGAGCAGTTTGGCTATTATGTACCGGAGTCAAAATTGGTTCGAGCCCTTTCTATTATACCGGGAGTCGGAAGTTTTCATGGAGCATTTCGACATGCCTTAGCGGCATATGGACTATCGACCAGTGAGCTCAATAAAGCAAACTACCGACAACTGCTAGCGGCGGTTAGTGCAGGACATTCAGTTATTACGGATTTTCACAACCAATATGGAAATCATTATGTTTTAGTTTTAAATGCGAATGACCAAGGGGTGGAATTTTTGGATACTGCTAGAGATAAAGGAACTATAAGAAAACTCCCAAAGAATGATTTTATAAAACAGTGGTATAATACCTTTACCCCACCCGAAACTATTAGCAGAGGGTGGATGATTAGCATTACAAATAATAAGGTAAAGCAAGCAGTTCAGGGTAAACCAACTATGAATTCCATACCATCTGCTGTATTAGCTCCTATCCCTTTATCTGTTATCCCAGAACAGATCCAGTACGAACAGAATAAGAAGTTTAAACTAACTCAACCCTCCACTAAAGGCATCACTAAGAAACAAGGTTAAGTATGGCTATAACCCAATGTAAGGAGTGCTCTGACAGAGGAATTTTCTCATTGCGGTTGCCAAAAGACCCACATGTTAAAAAAGGGCGAGACCAAATTTATATTTGCGAAGAATGCGGCACCGAGAAGAAGGCCGACCAAGAGCCATTAAATCTAGAAGTATTAATTAGCAGCGGCGGGCACAAAAAATGTTAAAGTTTTACAGTATGGTATTTCACAAAGAAGGTAAGTTTTCTATTACAAGGTACATCTTAGTTGTGTGGATGCATCTAATGTTCTTCAAATTCTTACTTTCTGATATGGTAATAAGAGGGCATACCTTTGCGCACGATCTAGCCAATGGGTGGCTGGACCTCACTCAAATTATAGCCTTACTTTACGTAGGAAATCATAATATTTCTTATCACGGAGGCATAAGGCATAATTCAACAATAGAAATGTTAACTAAAGTGACTAATGAAGTTACGAAGAAAGAGGAAGTTGCGATACAGCCCTCCAAGGATTTATAAATGGAAAAAGTTAAGTACTACTTAAAATTGGTTTGGGATTTTTTAAAGGGACTATCAAATTACGCACAAGCTGTTTTATTCATATTAATTTCCTTTTTCGTTCTTAAGTATTTTAGGGATTCTTCTATCTCATTTAGCGCGGTTCTGCAAGAGGCCAAGCAAAGATTCGGGGTAGACTTAGGTTTATTGGCGCAAGAAAGAGGTAGAATCAGCCAGGAAAAAGAAAAGATTGACTCAGAGCTTGAAGAACTTAAAAATAAGCGAGATCGTGAAACTAACATAATCGATGAGTTGGAGCATGAAAAACAAAATCAAAAAGATTACACTAATACTGATGACCTGGATGCTGCTTTGGACAGGCACGGGATATAGTCGAGAAAAGGTTTCGCCAGGGACTGTTATAATAGAACCCGGGTACTATTTCACAATTGATGAAACTAAAGATATAGTACGAAAATTAGATTTAGCCGACATTGAGCGACGGCAAAATGAGGCCCTCAAGAGATCGGCGGCCATTAGTGAAAAAGAGTATCAACTCCTTCTAAAGGAAGTGGAGCTTGAGAAAAGATCCACTGCGCTGTCTGATAAAGAATCGGGTATTTACAAAGATTTGTATAAAAAGTCAGAGGACTCAAGACGGGCTGATCGAAAGTCTAGCTGGCTGAGAGATGTTTTAAGAACAGGAGTCGAGATCGCTCTTATAGGTAAGTTATTCTAAAGCATGAGACCACAAAAATTTGAAAAAGTCGCATTTGTAGGAAAAGCATCAGTTGGGAAAACCACTGCCGCCAAGTATTTAGTGTTATCAAAGAATTTATGCAAGGTTTCCTTTGCCGATGAAATTAGGTATGAGGCAATTAAATGTTATGGGCTGGACCCTTATTTAATCTTTGAAGACTATGCGTATAAAACAGAGCACCGCAATGAGTTAATACAGATAGGCCAGCAAAGAAGGGCAGAAGATCCATATTATTGGATCAAAAAGGCCAGTTCTCGAATTTTCGATGTGTATAAAGCAGGGCTGCACGATGGGGTGGTCATAGACGATCTTGGCTTCATCAATGAGGGTATATGGGCTTGGGGGTTAGGGTTTACATTAGCTCGAATTGAGCGACCAGGCACGTCCGATATAAAGGAGAATAAGAGGGATTTTGAATTTCACGATTGGCTGACAAACAATAACGGGAAGTACGATGTCATTTTACATAATTCTGGTACTATTGCCGATTTTTGCTCACATCTCTCTGCTGTGTTTTCGGGAACACCTAAGAAAATGGCAGCCCTCGATAGTGATTGGGGGCATAAATAAATTATGCCAAAAAAGGAAGCTCAATTTATTCGGGAATATTTGGATCAAGTAATAGATAAAAGCACGACATGGACATATAAAATACCAGATAGTAAGTTTACTGGTAAAAAGCCTGCTGACGTAGTAGGCGCTAAAAATGGCCAGGCATTTATCTGGGAATTCAAGTTTCATGACTCATTGAGCCCTTTTAATTATTCTTGTGTGACTGACCTACAAGTTCAAAGTTTGAAAGACAAGAAGAAAGTAGGAACAGAAGCGAGGGTAATTACCGGGGTTAAGTTATTATTATCTTTAACTGAAGCGGAAGAACTAAGGTTAAAGAACAGAAGAATACAATTTGTGTTAGATTGGGACATCGATGAATTTTTGAAATTGAAAAGTTTGTCAAAGTCCTATAATATTAAAGGAAAGGTTTTAGAAATTTATGGAAGAGATCGAACTCGTTGAGGAACCTACAGTTGAGCTGAATGAAGCCGCCCTTGTCGAGAAGGCAAAATCACTTATTGACTCCAAGGATGGAGAAGGAGTTCTTTTGTATAAAACTAGTGATGTTTTTTATGCTATACCAATCACTAAGGAATTCGGCAAGTTTGGGGATATAGGGGCAATGCTCAATGGCGACAGCTTTAAACTCCTAGTTTCATGGCTCTACAGTTCACCACTGCTGCAAGAAATTTCACATAAGATTGAGGTTGTAAATAACAACTTAGCCCAGATAGGAATGGCTATTTTGCGATCTTTGAATCCGCACATAGCTGTTAGTTCCGGCGTTAATTCTCCTTCTGGGTTAATTGTCCCAAAGGGCGACCTTTCGCCCCTTTTAAAGAAATAATGTCAGAGGACAAGACAAAAATAAGACAGCAGTATTCTGCTGAAAATGTTTTAGAAAAGCTTAGGCACAGAAAGCCCCCCAAGGAACAAATACGGGTAGGTGAAGCGGCATTTTGTTTCGGGATGCATTGCGTTATTCGAGAAGTTTACAAAGATCACGTAATTGTCCAGCATGGGAACAATCGGTTAAACGTACCTATATCAGAACTTCAAAGGAGTTTACTCATAAATGACAAAAAATACGAAGACGCTAAAGCCGAAGAAGCCGAAGAAATCATCTAGGGCAATAGAAGATTTAGAGCGAGTAGAGCCGACCGTTTTAGAGGCCTTTAAGTCAGGTTCGACAAATATTGAATGCGCTAAGTGTAAAAGAAGTGTCAAATACTTTGACGTATTATCAAGCGGAGAATCAATTTGTCCCGTATGTACTTATTTGAACAAGTATCCAACAGACTCTGATTGTATCTGGCATATCGATAGTTTTGATCCGAGAGACCCAGAGTTATTTGCAGAAACTCTCAAGATCGCAGAGCATGAAAAACTTCAGGGCGCGTCCGATAAGGACAATTTCATTGAAGTGCTGTTGCCGACCGACATTAGAGAAGCAGTATCTGTTTTAGCCCTAAAAAATGGAACCGGCCTAAACGAAGTCGTTATAGCCGGTTTGGGTTATTTTATTTCTGTTCTTCAGTCCAAGACCTAGAGCACACTTGTAACTAGTCCTGTGGCTGCTCGTATTTTTGCGGTATTCTTTAATGTGTCTTTGAAAATTGGTGCTTCATCATACCGTTTATTCTGTGCGGTGCCTGCTACGGCCTCACTCATTAGAGACCCTCTGAAAGCATCCCCCATTTGCTGAAATTCTGATCTGGGGTCAGCCCCGCTGTCCGCTCCAGTCATTTTATCTTTAGCCCAAGTGAGAGCCTTGGTGCCTTTGTCCACAGCGTAATTAGCCACCGCTCCAGTAGCGACGGTTTTTCCAAAGTTTAAAGCCTTTGCGGCGAGTGGTACTGCGGCAGCTACGCTAAGTTTGGACAACTCTCGCATGTATCCTTTTATCATGGATATCCGCGCTACCTTTGCTTGATCTATTGTATAGATCTTACTTTGTCGAGTCACTTTTATTTCCTATGTGACTATTGGCGAATGACCTATAAGCGTCTAGCGCCTCGTCCAGGCTTTTACCCTTTAGTTTTGCTAAGGCAGCATCCAAAAAACCTTTATTGATGTCTGCTTTTTTTTCGGTGTCAATATTTTCCATTTGATATCTCCTTCAGTATTAGTATAAGTTAGAAACTACCTGGGTAGATAACGCATTAATTAAATTTGATATTTTACCAGGAATTGACGTTTTCGTGCCGTGTATAAATGTTGGTTCCAGATCTTTAGTAGCTATAGTAGAACCAAGAATCCCCATTAAGGTTGCTTGTAGTGACATCATTATCCTAGGCTGGCTATTTGCTATCGCAGCCTGTGCGCTAGTCACTTGGTCGGAAGGGAGTGTTACCGTATTCTCCAAGAGGGACTTAGTCAATGGGCCGTAGCTTGTGATAACCGACGTTCTCCTATCCACACTGTTTTCAGTTTTATTTAAATGAAATATCAAGCCTACTTCACTATTTAAAGGGGCATTGCTCGTAGTATCGACACCAGAGATTGCCCACCCAATGTTAGTTAGCTTAGTGATTTCGCTGACATTAAAATCGGGGTTAAGTGAGTACGTATTTGCGTCTACAGCACCGACGAAGCCCGACGCTGTTATGGCCTTAGAGGCCCAATTGGAAACTGCGCCGCTAATAGATGGTTGTGGGGAGTAGATAACATTGGATATTTCGGTTCCAACAAAGCTGTCCAGATAGGACTGCTCTATACTTTTTATGAAGTTTAACTGTATATTTAATTGCAGCGGTACGGCGTAGGCTATTCTAATTCGGGCCGTTTCCAAAACGTCAGGAAAGTTTATTTCCATCCATTCTAGAACTTGCGGGCCTATTCCAATAGCAATGGCAGTTACAGATTTTTTGTCTGCCACTTCATTCGAAGCAGATAGTGTCACCAAGAATCCAGGTTCCCCTTCTATGGGGCCCTGGTCAATAAATTGAGCAGCTATAGGAGTCCATGCGGTTTTATTAGCCATGTTATAAATCCGGATTTATGTATTTCATTAGTTTTTGAAAATTGAAGTCGGCTCTATTTGAAATATACTCTTTCAGTGGTACGTCTTTTGGCACCAGGGTTGGCGCTTCAATGCTCCCCGCTAGTTCAGATACAGCAATGCGGGGTGCCTCCAACTGTAATTCACTTTCCGGCAGATCCTCGGTAAGTATGCCAGAACCATCTCCAGCAATTACTGAACTTCCTTCGCCTCCCTCATTTCCAGGTAGGGTTATATTTTGTGGTCTTTCTTGAATAGGCCCAACAGTTACGGTGGCTATATTACTGGCGGAACTTGATACATTGCCGCTAGTGGCAAATACACGATAAAAATAGACCCCATTAGATCTACCTCTGACTATGGCAGATGTTTCCAGACCTGCATAAACTATTAATGGTTGAGAGAAGGATAGTTCGGAGCTTTCTTCTAGGCGATATCCGACAGAACTTGTGCCCGATAAAGGGTGACTTACGGCAGACCAGCTTATAGTATAGTTACCGTCTGGGTCAAATACGATTTCTAGGGGATTGACAGTGCTGAGATTTATGGGTTTGAATGGTATGATATTAAGAACGTCGCCTACATTTAATGTGACCAAACTCTCTGCAGATCCAAATGTTGCAATGATACTGGACACGCCTTGAGTTACTGTAGATGTGGCAATTTGTTCGTTATTCAATAAAAGAGTAGCTGTTGATCCGACTGGAAATTTCGTAACATCCAAATTGTAGTAAACTACCAATGTCTGAATACCTTGTGCAGTTGGATCGAAGTCATTATCCACAGATAATGCAGCAAATGCATCCGCAAAGGATGACATATTAACATACAATGGGCTAGGTGAAACTTGTCGTAATGTCAGAGCGGCCACAGTTGATCCTGTTTGTGACACAATTTTAAGCGCATCCCCTACGGCTAATGTTACAAGGCTGTTCAAGGAGCCATAAGTTAGAAGATAATTTCCCAATGCATTTTTTTCAGCCTGCACTGTGCTGTGGACAACATCATTTATCTTCAGCGTAAATGTGTTTGAAGTTGTGACTGCAGGTACTTTGGATTCAAGTTTTTTAAAAATTATGTATGTTTGGATACCCGGGTCGCCACTGAAATCATTGGCATAGGACAGTGTAGCGGGTGTTTGAGTGCTTAGATCAACTATTAAAGGGCTGGAACTTGAGTTGGCTACTGTAACCGGTTTTACAGGCAGAATTGGAGAGTTTGAGAGCTTTAGTGAATCTCCTGGTTTTAGTGTGAATACATCCAGGGCATTTCCAAAGACTGCATAAAGTGATAGATCTGGTGCTTGCCGGACCAAGCCAATTTTGGCATTAATATCATTGACTGTCAGGACGGATAGGTCATCAACGACGACTGCCCCTGTTTGCTGGATATTATTCATTCTCACGTATGTTTGAATGTCTGATTTGGTGTAGTCGAAGTCATTTTCTTTTGTGATAGGTTTATTTAGAGCTGTGTTTATAATATCCAAAATGACAGGAGCAGGTGCAACATAGTCTATGGTGTATGTCTTTGCAGCTACGCCAGACTTTACAAGCTTCAGGGCATCCCCCGATTTCAATGCATAGTATTTATTCTGCGTTCCGCCAAATGTTATGTAAAGGTTTTGTCCTGTTAATTGCACGGCCGCATAAGATAAAGCATCTTTATCAGCGAACAGTAGGTATTCCGTATTTTGTTGAAGTGGTATATTCGATGCTTGTAGGTTGGAGTACGTAATGAAAGTTTGAATGCCCGATTTAGTGGCTATAAAATCATTGGCGCTTGAGATAGTAGCATTGTCCGCAGTATCTATAAAGTCAACCTTTATATTTTGAGGAGCTTGTTGGGCGAGCTGGTTGGTTTGTAAAGTTATTTGGTTGGTTAAGTTATTTTCCTCTGGACCAACAAGTGTCAATAGGTCCGTCAGCAGCAATCCTACAGTTGCCTGGGATGTGCCAAAAGTTGCGGTTTTGCCCGCCGTAACCACAGCAGTTTTTACAATTAATGAGTTTATCTTTAAAGATACAGTTTGGCCTATTAAATAGTTAGGTAAGTCCTTATATACTACGGTACCTTGTATTCCAATGTATGCTTCTCCAAGATCATTGTCAATGGATACGTTAACTTTATTTAGGTTGCCGTATGTTACCTCCACCGGTTTCTTATTTCGGGTTGCTAACGTTACCATTAGATCTGGTATATTAACATCTCCTTTTTTCACTAAAAATAGACTGACTGTGTCATTGTCGTTTATAGTGATGAGGGAGGAAGTAGATCCTATTAATACCTGGAGAGACCCATCCTGAGCTTGTGTAAGTTGTCCGCTCCCTACTACATTCCCATTTAGTGTGAGCGCGACATAATCATCTAGGGCAGAATTTACTAAAACTTGACAATTCTTTACCAAAAACATTGTCTGCATTCCTGACACATCATTCAAAAAGTCATTCAGCCCTGTAATCAGTGCTGTAGAAGTTTGTGCAGATAAGTCTAAGATCACAGGCGTAGGCGAGTATGCTGGAACTTGCGACACGCTCGTATCTACTGGTTGGGACGTAAAAGTGATTGTTCCAGATGTATCAGTGCCGAGGATGATTGAACCTACATTTGGGGTATACGAGGTGCCGCTGGTCTTAATTTCAGTAGTACTACCAGCGGTATTTGCGGCCGCTGTGAAGTTTAGAGTCAGGACAGCACCAGTGTCCAGCACATCTATATTCCCGTCGAGCTCTATATAGTAATTTCCCTCCGACACCTGTGTTGTGGTCAGTGTTTTTGTTTTAGCGGCACTCCCGAGTACGAATTCTGGGTTCACTAGCTTTGACTCATCCAGTACGACAGAAAATGACATCCCTGTAATTTTTGTAGCCAGAACATTCGTTAGGTTAAACTGAATGCTCCCAGGTTTGGCTTCAGTCACTGTTAGGTTTGATACAGTGAATAGAGGCTCTAGCGGATTTGACGATACAGAAGGAACTACCAGACTAGCGGGCAGTTCATAGCTAACCGTTATGCTATAGTTTTTTATGTTTGGTCTAGTGTAGGTTGGAACCGACACTACTAAAGGTTTATAGCTCATTCTATTAAAAGTATACTTTTTATCCTATTAAGAGGTTAGGCCACCACTGTATGGAAACTGTTGAAATCGGACAAGCATTAAAACCGGCTTACATCAGAGCTGCCCCATATCGCGCTGCTGGCCCATATGACCCGAGGTCTGTCCAATTGGTCCCATTCCATGTCCATGTATCGTAGAGCATTGTTCCATTTTGCCATACCCCTCCAAAGAGCACTATTTTATTTATTCCACCGCAGAATGCCATGCTATGCTCGACCCCAGGAGCAGGACTGGAGGCCGGTAATTTTTGAGTCCAAGTGAGGCCATTGTCTAATTCCCAGGTTTGATTGACAAATGTATTTGGATTTACATAATCACGTCCGCCAAAGACAACTACAGTACCCCTAATTGGGTCATAGGCCAAAGAGGCCGCATAAAGTCTGGGTCCGATTGAAGGATCTGCTATATTGCTGATGGCCCAAGATGTTCCATCATACTCCCAGTACTCTAATTGGTTACTGGGATTTACTTTTAGCATTATAGAGCGTTCTCGAAATTCGTTATAGCTGATGATAAAATTACCAACCAGCTGGAATGGCGGAATAACATTTTTGTTGGTCCAATTTACACCATCCCATTCAAATGTTACGTTTAGTCCTACCATTACGATTTTATTTCTATGTGTGTCGAATGTCATTGAGGCACTTGGAACATTTGGAACAGTAGCAGGATTAAGCTTTGTCCAATTGCCCCCACTATATTTCCATGTATCTGTTAACCATGCCCCATTGTTAGAATATCCCCCGTAGACTACATACTCATCTCTATAAGAATCATATGCACAAGCTGACCGGTTTCTCGCATAGTAAGTGGGTACGGACCCTTCCCAGTACGGGCTATTCGCTGGGTTTAGTTGAGCCCATACTGTACCATTGAACGACCATGTGTCTCCATAGTGATCGGGGGCCATTCCGGTATTATCCGAACCGCCATGTAGTAATAGGGCAGTTTTTTGAGTAGAGGCATAGAAAGTTTGAGAATAGTTTAGATCTAGCTTATCAGCGGCGGCAGCATTTAATGTGTACAGGCCTCTGGTCGGCACGAAACTGGCAGTACTAAGGTTGCCGGGATTTGATATGACCGGACTATCTGGCCCGCTTGCAATACTGTATAGAGTAGAGTCAAGGTCATTGTTTGTGTCAGTAGCAACGCCACCGGTCAGGGCCAGCGCTTGTCCAGGGGTACCGAATATATAACCATTGCCTGGTATAGTATTCCAGTATGGATGGCTTCCCGCGAGAACTAATACATCAAGCTCGTTGGCTAGACCGAGGGCATCTTTGGTCTGGGCCTTCAGTGTGTACGGGTTATAGTTAGCGTGTGTAGGATACGCTGAGTATGTCGGATAAATACCATACACTAACCTATTTCGATCAGTAGCCACTCCGCTTAGCCCACCAAGCGCTATTCCAGGATCTCCCGGCCCAGAAATGTAAGAACATGCCAGGGTACTTATTGTGCTTCCTGATGTTGTAGCGCGTATTTTGAAGGGCTGAGTACCACCAGCTTCAGCTGTAAGCATGCCATATCTGTTAATTTGCGGGTCTCCTGGGAGACCTGTGATTTCCCTGGTCAAGATGGGTCTAGTGCCCGCAGCAATGATTATGTTTGTTGTACGGGTTAAGCCTATACCGTCTATTGCAGTAAATGACACCGTATGGTTTCCAGCCGTATTTGTTGTAAGAGTGGCACTATTCCCGTCCCCAGCTGGAATAAGAGTTGTATTTAAAGGCTGTACCCATGTTTTTGTAACAATATCATTATCAATGTCTGTTAAGTTCGACATTGATATAGTTAAGGGATCGTCTCCTATGCCATACACATTATCGGAATCATCCGTAAAGCGTTTACTTGCCGTTAGTGTCACAGTGCTTGGTCTATTACCCGCTTTAACCTCAAATGTGGATTTTTCTGCATAAAGTCCTGTGTCGTCACGCACTGCACACTTTAGTGTATACCTAGTCGAGGGCTCAGTATATGTGGTAGGTGTAAACGATACGGTTGAAGAACTACTATTTGTAAGTGCTGGTTGATCTGGGCCGCTTACCCAGGTCCAGGTATAGGTCATTCCTGCAAGTGTATTTGAATCTAGAACATTTGCAGGAACACTGCAAAGTTCCGATATGGCGGCCGGTTCAGGAGTAAATGCATTGAACGTTGGTCGGTTTCCTGCTGCTATAACAATACTCGAATTAGCGGAAGTAAGCCCTAAGCTGTCAGTTACCGTGAGGTTTACAGTATGGCTCGAAGCAGTATTTGTGCTAAATGTCGCAGTACTCCCGCTAGGAGTAACGACTGTGCCGACGGGCTGCCCCCAATTGTACACCAGTGTTTCGCCTGGATCAATTTCTACCGCCGTAGCAGTTAGTGTTATATTGGGTTCTCCGATGGCATATGCATTGTCATTGTCGTTGGCATTCTGCTTACTCGCCACTAAACTAGATATCGTCGGTCGATGTCCCGCAGAAACGCTTCTATCGGCATATCCTGTTAAGCCATAACTATTTGTAGCCGTGCATCTTAGTGTATAATTTTGTGAAGTTACTGTATAAGTGGTTGGTGTAAACGCCACTGTATTCGTAGTGGCATTATTTAACGCAGGCTGATCGGGGCCACTTACCCACGTCCAGAGGACGCTGGAGATTGTGCCGTCATTCGCTGTGGGTATTGCCGTAACTGGGAATGACTCAGAAATCGCAGCAGGACCAGGAGCTGGGATACTTACTGTCGGCACCAGACTCAGTCGCATTCCGATTTCGTCGCTAGTGGAGAATCCGTATGTGTTTGTTACGGTACACCTAAACACATAGTTTCCAATAGTATCTCCACCTGTGCTGGATACAGTCGAGTTAAGTTGAGTTGGGGTACCCAGGGCTAATGCGGAAGGGCCAGATACTTGCTCCCATAAAATGGTCGTAATCGTATCATTGGGGTTATTACTATTGGCCGTAGCGCTTAGTGATCCAGTTTCTCCGCGTACTGTTACAAAATCTGCACCAGCATTGACAGTTGGCGGATTGGCGGCACCTATTGTAATATTAGCTTCACCATCAAAGTCCTGTAAGTCGGTAACGTGGCACTTTAATACATACGGGGTGTACGGATTAGTGTCCTCGGTATAGGTGGCTGCGGTAAATGACACAGCAGCTGTATCGGCTCCGGTGAGAACAGGGGGGGTTGGCCCAGGATACCCGAGTACGGACCAAGCTATACTGGCATTATTGTCCAAATCACCTGTAAGTACAACAGTTCTCTGAAATATACTATTTACAGGAATGTATGTGATAGGATTGCCTACATTTATGCTGCTGGTAGCAAAGTTAATGTGTACTTGAACTGTATCAAACGATGATAGCCCGTTACTGTCGGTGACGTCTAATCTATATACGTAGTCTCCCGACGAAAGTATCCCAACTACTTCAACCGGCAGTGTTCCTTCTGGGGGAATGCCCGAGTTTGTCGGATTTCCAGAAATTGGCCCACTTACGTAGGTCCAAGCATAGCTAGCTATGGTAGTTTGTACATCGAGTGATACATTACCTGTCATGGTAGGTGTGGGGGCAGGGTCTAGGTCAGGCCTGCCGAAAATCAAGGGTACATCACTTAGATTAACCACCGGAGCAGTATTTACATGGAATGCAATTGTTTTCGACCCGCTAAATCCGTCTGTGTCTGTGGCGGTTAGCTTTATTATATAGTCCCCGACAATATCACCACTTAGCGTTGTGTCTACAGCTGTCGGGGTACCGAATAGAGTGGTGCCTCCTACAGGGCCACTAATTTTTTCCCATAGGTATATAAATGAGACTGAGTCTGGATCGGTTACTATGCCGTGAAGTGTTGTTGGTATATTTGGGTTTAGACGGATGTAGGGGGATTCCTGTATGTCAACTGTTGGCCCTATTCCTGCTCGAATAGAGTATATTTTTGATCTGCTCAGACCACTAGTGTCTGTCGCAGTTGCTTTGACGTTATATGTGCCAAGTGCCCCAACATTGAAGATAAAGTTCTGAGTCGGCTCTCCTTGTGGTGAAATTCCTTGTATATCTTCTGGATTATTCTGGGGGTTAGGTTCTTCCCATAAGTAACTGCCTAAAGTATAATCTCCTTGCGATACGGGCATAGCGATATCATTGTTTACGCCTGCGGAGAATACGTTTTGGGCAAGTTGACCAAGAACTGGAGGACTTGATAACTGCATTAAGGAGCCTGGCGACTGGTATAACGGATCGGAGTTGTAGGTTACATCCAATGTGTACTCTTTTGTTATGTCCCACTCTACTTCATCCGTGGGGTTTACGCCATCAGGATGTGTGAACAAGATTGTAATTTGACAAGAGATGTTGTTCAGTGTTTGAGTAGTATAAGAATCAGCAGTTATAAATGGAATACCATTTGCATATAGCTTAAATACAGTTCCAGTAGGAACATATCTAATAGTCGTAAAATCCCATACGGTTCTTATTTGTTTTGTCAGATTGGTCGGACTAGCGCCGTTTATTGTCCTATTGACATTATTCGCATCTATGATATGCAAAAACATAATAGTTTGTCCATGCATACTAGCCGATCCATCAATAAGTGTTAAGGAATCTTCAGACACTAGGACATTATTGACTTTAAGTTTATACTGGCCCAGTTGCCATACATATATATTATTGGCTGAATTAAATACGTCAAATACAAACGTGGCCACTCCGTTAGCTATTCCAATAGTGGTGGCTTCGATCTCCGATAAGTCCGGGAGAACTAATTCGGCGGATGTAGGCACCAATAATTCGGTGGTAGTACCACTAACAGTGACTCGACCTGTTATGAAATTTGTGGTTGGATTGTCTAACTGGAAACGGGCCATTACGAGTTATCCTCCACTATTGCGTTTGTTAAATCGAATAGGCTGTAGAAATTCTTGCTACTTGCATAGTCTGTGACTGTCAGCGTGTATTCTCCTGCTGGATAGTTGCCAGATCCAGTATTGAAAAATGCCTCATACGTTAAATATCCAGTACTTTCCACTTTTGCCGGATGCTTTGTGGTGGCATTATCTGGGTATGTTAATGTGACTGTGTTTAAGTCAGTAAAGGGCGAAGTAGCCGATAGGCTAAACGACAAGCTCACATATTGTGAGATATTTCTGCCGACATTTAACATATTAGTTATAGTACTTGTTGGGGGTGAGTCGAATACACCGGAAGAGTAGTTTTTAAGCGCCAGGAGTTCCAGCAATGTCTGTGGTATTGCGATAGTGACGTTCGAGGATAGTTTTCTAGCGCCAATTATTACTGAGCCGTTCGCCGGATCAGCAAGCCCGCCAAAGAACGGCACCCAGAACCTCATTACATCTGGTCTGAGTACGTTAACCACTACCGTTTTTGGCCTAACGTCAGATTTTAAATCATTTAACAACATGGCCGGACTTGATGCCAGGTATTGAGGTAGCCCGAAATTTACATCCCCCGAAAACTCATCGAGCGCGATTGGGTTTATAGGTGGATTGACAAATGTTCCGAGGACAGCTGTTTTTGAGTCTAACCGGCCAATCACATGCATGCCGTATTCTTTCACGACGGTCTCAAAATAGCCTCCAAGATAGCTAAACTCCCATGTACCAGAAGTAAGTGGGATGGCAGCTGGAGAGAATTCTACCCAAGGGTAATTACCATCGTCATATAGTCTGCCAGATAGTAAGGCATTCCCTATCTGCGCATCAATATCCTCTTCCGCTACCATAGATGATACCGTATTACTTATTTTATACGTTTTACTGGCATCTGCGTTTATGTGTTGTTTAATTATGACATGCCTATTTGTAAGGTAGTCATATGGTCCCATATACACTTGGTCGTATTCCTGCCCCAATGTTGGGTTTAAGACGCCAGATATTAGATCTGCGTTGCTGCTAAAGCCATAGTGTTGGAATATTTGCGTGGTGGTAAATTTGGAGTTTGCGTAAGCAAGATTCCCATTTACAAACTTAAAGTAGTTGGTATCTAATTTAGTGTTATATGCCGTAACACTTGCGGTATTACCATTGAACGATACTGTTAGTTTGGATACAGGTCCAGAAGGATTACTGTAGTAGATCTTATTAGACGTAGGACTACCTAGATTCGTAGCTGGGTCTAAACCGTTTACGGAGACCAGTACATTGGTGACACCGGGTATATCTAATAATGTTATCTCTACATCATACCCAGATAGAAATTCTATAGAAGCTGCGCGGGCTTGCGAGTGCTTGCTAAATAATAGAGTAACTGGGGTAGAATACCTTCCCACTACTCCGTCTTTTACTGCGGCTACGGCGTAACTTCTCAATGCGAGCCAGTGATTGGACCCGTCAATTGTTAGATTAGTGGTACCCTCTACGGTCGTAAGGTACTTAAATTTTGTCAGATCAGTTAGCTTTGATACATCTGGATTAATACTGGGGAGTAGCTCAGATTCCAGTATTTTGTAGGATGCCGCCCCAGTTATGGCGTTCCATGATAGCTTAATGATATTATCTATAGTTTCATACGCTGTAATTGGGCCACTAGTGCCTTGTATAATACTATTTGTTTCTAGATTTACCGATAAATCGGGTACATCTATTAAGTCCTTAACTAGTACCTTTAAGGTAGGGCTGTACGGTCCTTGAGCGTCAAAGAATGTTGCGGCTACCCGATAATAATAAGTTCCTGCTGTCAAATTAGTGAATCTTACAGAAGGTGGGTAATCATCGTACTCTAGTGTTTGGCTACCGAATGTCGGGGAAGTATCCCTATAGACCCTGTATTTATGTTTTTGGTCTGTTGTGCTCCACGATAGCTCCAGAACAGATGTATCTGAAATACCTGCAATGGCCTCCCATTCAGGGGCCTGTGTTGGTATATCGTATGATACTAAAAACGTTTTTACGTTACTGGGCTTACTGATGCCAGTGGCGTTTTGTGCAAAAACGCGATAGAAATAGGCGCCGCTTGCAGTCTTTGTAAATTCGGTCGTTACTGTAGGCGGTTGAATGGTTGTTTCAGATATGAATGTATCAAAGGTTGGTTCGCCAGATTCCTGAATCACGTAACTGGTTGCGCCATCGACAGCAGTCCAAGTCAGCGTTAGTATTTTAGCTCCAGCATAGTAGCCAAAATTTACGTTTTGGTCTACTTGAGTTGTAATTGTCCCGGTAAGGGCAGTAGTCGGTGGCGGCGATGAGCTAACATCTATATTAATTGTGTTACTATAGGCACTTGATCCGAGAACGTTTGTACCTAGGACTCTATAGTGATATTGTCCGACTGATTTTGTCAGTTGCGTCGAAGTACCACTAAGAGTGGTCAATGTGGTTACGCCAAGATATACTTGCTCCAACGTGAAGCTAGTGGCATTTTGTGCAGACCAGCTAAGAGTGAACACCCCATTGCTCACGGTAGAAGAGGATAATACAGGTATAGAGGGGGCACCAATATTGACATCTGCGCTAACTGTAGTGCTGTACGCGCTATTAACACCAGCGATACCATATGCATTTAAAAGTTTGACCCTGTAGAAATATACATCGTTAGCTGCTACAGTATGGAGATACTGTTTATTAGGTCCTGAATAAAGGGTAGCTAATCCAACGGAAAAATCTGGTTCAGTAGATTGTTCCAACTGGAATGTGCCCATATCATTGGACAGCCATGAAATTGTAAATGTCCCAGTTGTGTTAGTGCCAATAGAGTTTATAACAGGAGCCTGAATGGCCCCTAGTGACAAATCTTTCTGCAGTGCTCCGGAGTACTCGCTGTGATTTCCAGCACCAGTGACACTTAGTCCTCGGACTCGGTAGTATTTCAATCCTTGTGATGTCCGATTAAACGAGAATGAGGTATTTGCACCAGTTCCGCTATATACAGTAGTTAGGTTCGTAGTAAACCCATTGTTATCGGCCTGCTCTACCGCAAACTGTGTCGGTACATAAGGGGCACTTATTGAAACATTTATTTTGGCTTTGTCAGTAGCATCAAACTCGAATAAATTAACGGTTGGCGACTCGATATTAACTGTGAATTGTACAGGAACGGAGTAGACACTTCTCGCCCCGTTGGCTAGAATGTTTATACCGCTATATGTTAAAATAGCTCCATCGGCGAACGTTGTTTTAATATCATTCGTGGTTTGGGTGTAGGTACTATATGTCGTGAGGGCATTGATTTCTTGTTTTACTTTAACTTGCCCGCCCGAAAGCACTGGAGCATGCACCACAAATTGTCCGGAGTTTTCTTGAACGCCGACCTCATCCACAGCTATAGCTGGTGTTGGTATGGCAATTGACACATCGATTTGATTTGAGGCAGCGCTTAAAACACCGTTAGCCGTCCTCGCTTTAACCGTGAAGGAATACGTCGGATCTAATGATAAATCTTGTGCCGTTATGTTGCCTAAGCCGGATACACTCAGACTGTTGGTTCCCACTATTATTTCTTGTGTGGCCCAGTTATTACTCGCGTTAGCTACTGTAACAATATAGTCAGCAGCAGCGCTTACCGCATTCCAGGAAAGAGGTACGGTTCCAGTTACGTTAGGGGACGAGGGCTGGTTTAGTATAGGGGCCGAAGGCTGTAGTACATTTACGACCACTGCTTGAGAGCCCGAATCTGCGCTTTCGCCCGCAATATTGACCGAACGAGCTACGTATGTATATGTATCGTTTGGCTGAGCTGCGTCTATAATACTACTCTGCACAGTTTCTCCAGCTAGTACCTGAATACCTGTACTTTGTGGAGTTTTAAATATCTTGTACGTTTCAGCATTGGCAATATCTGTCCAGGATACTGTAACATTTCCAGTAGTATTTGAAGCCGATGCTGCAATCACGGGAGCATCAGGGAGCACTACTACTAGAGAAACTGATTGTAAGTTGCTTGCAGTACCATACCCAGCAGGTCCATTTGCAGTTACTCTGTAAAAATAAGTGCCCGGCGCGGATACGTTATCTTGGTATGAGGTTGTTGAAATTTCAGCGACCAGTGTGGTGGATTGAGGCTGAAACAAATTATCGGGACATCTTTCAAGTTTGTAAGTTATGGCAGCCGCAGCTATACCCCAGGATAGGTTGATTTCCCCCTTGTAGTCTATCGCCGCTATTACGTTAAGCACGGGCTGGGCCGGAATGTTGAAATTGAGTTCTACGGATATAATATTACTTATTGGGCTATTCCCAACACTATTATGGGCCACTACTCTGTAATAGTATGTTTTACCGTGTTGACCTTGAACAAGTTTATTAATTACTTTTTGGACTGCTGCGCTATCCTGGACTACAACGATCTGATTAAAATTTGATGTTTCAGATTCCTCTAATTTATATCCGGTGGCATTTATACCAAAATCCGACCAACTCAATGTATATTGTCCGGTATTCGTTGTATTGGTGGTACTGACAGACAGTTTCGGTTTATCGGGAACTGTTTGTTTAATGTTAATTAGAGGATTGGCCTTTGTGACGGCTATATTTTCTCCTGCGGACAGTCCTTTGGATAAGTACGTGCGGCTTGTTAATGGGTAACTCGTATTGCTGTTAACATTAAACCTCCCGGTGCTCCAATCTTTGATATCTACAGTAAGGGAGCCGCTAACCACCACAGTTTCTGTGTCAGAACTTGCAGGGAAGTTTTCTCTATCGATGAATAGGTACACAGTGCCTGCAGTGGGGTTGGTAAACTCCAGTGGGTACAGAGTGGCCTCATCAATGGCATCGGCAACCGTGTCGTGTAATATGCTTGTTCCTGAAGTAAATACTTTATTCAGATATGGAACATACACGCTAAACTGGGTTGAATGTTTCGTAGTTGTCGCAGAATCAATAGTAGTGGCGTGTGTCCAGCTACCCGTGGTCCTGGCCGCGATGAATTTTACTCCTTCAGGTAAAGTTACCGGGATTCCGTGTAGTTTAGCTTTTTCTTTTGTGGTGTATACGGTCGACGGGGATAGCACAAAAGGACTTTGGGCCACAGAGGTGGCATTGAAGTTAGCAACTTTTCCCGGTAGCAGTTGGGGTACTGTTAATTTGGTATTCCAATTTAAATCATCCGTTGAATAAATTGTTACACCTTGTAGTAAAGTAACTATAAAATTACTGGTGTCTGGGAATGTGACTGCATAAGGTGTTACGAATGTCACCACTGTCGTGGCTACTGCTGTCACTGTTACAATAACTTGAAATTCTGAAGATGCGTGTTGCATTAGCAACCTATCCTCTGTATTCATGAGTTTGGCAAAGGACTCCGCAACAGTGACGGTTTTATTGATTGAGTCTATCTTATCAAATGCAACAGTCGCCGTTCTGTCTGCTAAGTATGTTTCACTTATTGGGTAGTCAGACGATATCTCAATATTCTGAAATATCGTGTCGTTGCTCGTATTAATCAGAGTCAGCTTAGACTCAATTATATCCGTTGGCGATGGGTCCGGCTCAGTAATATTAAGTGCCGGGTAATTTTCTCCAGTTGGGTAAAATTCCAACGGCCGCTCATCCTCATTGTGCAGGGCCAATATTGATAACTCGCTGTAAACCAAATTCACACTAGTCGGTGTGGTCAAACCTAGCCGCACCCATCGTATATTTTGAGCAACCGACGGTAAGTCGAATATTAGGGTATACTGACTGCCTCCACTAAATGTCGTTGCTTCGTAAGAGTATGTTGTAAAATCACCCTCTACACCATCCTCGCTTTCTGATGTTAGCTCCAGGGCAAATAAACTAGTTTGCGCGATCTCCACAGATGGAGTTACGGTTACTCGTATTGACGAGAGTGTTTTTCTATAATTAAGCCGTATAGCCAACACAGACTTGGAGTTATTGACCGAGATCGCAGACGGGGCCAGTACATTAGTAGAAGCAGAATCAAAGTTAAGCGCTGCATCATTTAATCTAGTCAACGCACTCGTATCTAGTATTAGTGTCTTAAAGCCTGAATACCTATTCATGTAATAGGCATTAAAATCGTTTTTTGAGTTTAATAGCTTTGTGGAACTTGTCTTTACAGAGCTTTTAGGTACTAATAGAGCCATTTACTTCTCCCTTGTATGGGCACTCGTTAATTTAAACGACAGCAGATCTAGCTTTGGATCTAACTCCCGTGAATAATTATCTGTCTTCCCAGCAAAAATGCCGCGCACGCAAGAGCGGCACGGCTCGTCAATTTCATCAACGGCTATAAATGTGCAGCCGCTACATGTAAGTGACTCATTAGGTTTCATTCTTAGTTAGCCTAATTAGTTCGTCCATAAATGCCCAGCGCATTTGCTCGGGCATCCGGTCTAAAACCTCAATTGTTTTATGCGAATTAGTTTTCTCATCCATAGGTCTAACATAAGTTTACTCTAACCATTCGATGATAAAGTAATATTTAGATAGTTTACTGTCAAATACTTCCTTGGGCTCTCCTAAAATCTCTATTTCACCTTCCATAGCTTTATTCCGAAGAACCTCATATTCCAATAATTCCTCGGGGTCGTCTAAGCAAAGTTTCCTTACCCTGAATCTTTTTCTATCGTTTATAAGTGATGCCATTTAGTTTCTCCTAGGCGGCTTTTGCTCAGGCATGGGATTTATCTTTTTAGTGCCACTTTGTTTCTGCTCTAGTTGCGAAATGGAGGCCAAGATCATTGGGTATAGATCGGGGAATCTCTGTTTGTACATAGCCAGTATTCGCTCACGTTCTTCCGGGGCCAGGTTTAAAAGCTGACTGGCCGTGGTAGATGCCATAGTTACATTATCTACCGCAGGTGGTCGACCTGCGCCCGGTCCTCCTGAACCGCCTGCTTGGGGCAGCTGCCCTCCCTGCTGCGGCGGCTGACCTTGGGGTTGTCCTTGAGGTACTTGACCGGGCTGCCCGCCCTGCAGTGCCATCTGGGCCATCTGAGCCTGCTGTTGCTTAGCCTGCTGATCTTTTATTTTCTGCTCTTGCTGCTCTTTGGAAAGAAGTAGCATCCCTTTCTCTTGTTTAATGGTCTGCTCTTCCTGGTACTTTTGCATTCTCTCTTGTTGCTCAATTTGGGATTCAACCTGCTGTGAAGCCATAATCTTTTGAGATTCTGCTTGAGCCCTAGCCTGAGTAATCATTTGCTCGGTTTGAATCTTATTGAAGAAGGACATTTCTTCCTTAGTGTTCTTCTGCTCAATATCGGCGTCATACCCTAGTTCGGGTAAGAAAGACTTAGCTGATATCTTATTCTGGCCCATTAAATCGGCCGCTAATTGTTTAATAGCAGCATCATCGGCCATCTTAAAGTCTTTAAACTTGACTTGAATATCAGGCCACCGGAGGAATCTTCTTAGTTTAACTTGAACGAACCGCAGTACTCTTCGAATCATTTCGATGTGTCGCAGCATTTGATTTTCAAGCATTCTCAATGAGACACTCGAACCACTGTACTGTAGACCACCGAACAGGAATTCTTGAGGAACTCCCATGCCTGTGACCATTTGTTCGGCAATGGCGCGGGCTTCTGGAGTAACCAGCAGCAATTTTCCTTCTCCGTATATTTGCTGTTTTCCGATAGGAATTGGCATAATAGGAATATGGTTAATGTCATCCCGCCATTTCATAACTTCCTCTTCTACCCGTTCTCGCCATTTTTGCATATTGATGTGTTTAAATACATCAAGATTCGGATGGGCTTCAGGGAAAAGAACCGTCATGGGAACAATGTGTTGGAGCGAAATTGCTTCATTGGCTTTTCTTAGAATCTGCAATTGGAAAGCATCTTTAAGCGCTGGAAGAAGTAATGGCTTACCCCAACCTTGGTCTTCGTCAGCTAGGCCGACACGTCGAGTATGCAGAACATTTTGACTATGGAGCTCGACTGCTTTTTCTTTGAGAATAGCCTCGATAAACTTGATCGGGAGTTCTGCGATAACTTCTTTCTTATTCTTTTTTACAAGATTGATTAGAGTAGTTGATGGGTTATAGTAGTATCGAGAGCTACCAGAAACTTCGTTGTGCAGAATATCGATATTTTGAGGATTCCACCTAACTAGGTTAATCCGAGCTGCATCTCTAACAGGTTTATCTTCTATAGTTAGTGGGGACAAGCATTTGCAGTGTTCGCAGTAGCCACGCCATTTTCCATCTTTCAGTTCCCAGTCTTTGATAGCGTCCAGCTTTTCTTTTCGTTCACATCCCATACATATCCCAAATCGCTGGAATGGGAAATAGATGGACATGAAAGAGTTGCCGAATGTGTAGTAATCAAGTCCAACGTTAATTAAGAAACTTTTAATATCCAGAACATCTTCGAGGAGCTCGCGCCACCTTTCTTTAAGTTCCTCATTCTCGTCTATGAAAATTAGATCAGTAAGGGGATATGCCGCTAACTTATTAATTATAGGAGAAATTACGTTATTGCAATAAAAATAAAATTTGCACCACTTGAATAATTCTTTGGTGGTGGGGGGCATGTTTGTTTGCGTTTGCCTCCCAACTATGTCTCGGGTCACCCCGAGGATTGGACTATATCTTCATCCCATTTAGGATGCTCCGCGCTATTTGAGCCATATTGCCCGGTCTGGGGTCAGCTCTAGTCTCTACACCTTCAAAAACATTCCTGTTTAAGCTTGGCTCGGTATTGTCTCATTGAGAGTTCACCGAATTCACGGAATTGTCGGTTCTACATTACTGTAGAATGTGCCCAAAAAAAGCAATGTCAAACCATGGTGACGGATAGCCTGCTATTAGCGTGTCTTTACATCGCTCTGCTGTTGCCAGCAGGATCGGACTATATCTTCATCCCAATTGGGATGTACCGCGCTGTTAAGGTAATTATCGCCCGTTCTGGGCTCAACCATAGTCTCTACACCTTCAAAAGCATTCCTGCTTTAGCTAGGCTCGGTATTGTCTCATTGAGAGTTCACCGAATTCACGGTATTTTACATTAAGCATTACTGCTCAAAGGTGCCCTATCCATAAGCACACCGGCTCTTTTTAAATCTGAAAATCTGCTAAAAAGTCCGATACTCATTTAATCTCCTTTTTTATACTTAGCCACAGCCACGGCTACCTTATCTTGTATTTTTTCCATATCTGCGAGTAAAAGGTGTTTTTTGTCAAGCGCAGTATGGTGATTAGGACATAGAACTAACATATTGTCTAACATATCTGGGCCACCCTCAGTGGCAGCTACTATATGGGCTCTTTCAATATCTAGATCGTATCCACATATTTCACACCTTTTCTCTATTTCATATGCGTTCCATCTGTAGTGGTTTCTTTTATTTCTAGTGCCATAAAGGCCAAAACAATTTAATATCTGTTTAACTTGCTGCAAAGAGATGTCCAAAGATTCTGCAATATCATTTGACGAGTTTCCGTTTTTCCGGAGCTCGACCAGTTGCTCTATTGCTTCTTTAGAAAGCGGGCTGCGGTTTTTGCACAATCCAATTGCTTTACATATTCCATTTCTACAGTACTTTTTTCTTTTAACACTCGCTGGAGTACCTTCTAAGATTTGTCCACACGTTTCACAAATTTGCCATTTTTTAGGAACACCTTCCCATCTTATACGATTTAAATTTACAGCTTGGCAGGTCTTGGTACAAAATTTTGATCGGCTAGCCGCTTTCAATTCCTTGGGATATGGATTATTACATTCCTGACAGACTAGTTCAATTGTATTTGACATCTTAATTAGCTATTTCGACAATCATCACAAATATCTGTCTCAATATCCATTTCATCTGTACAGCGATTACATAAAATGACGTGGTTTAACCAATCCAATTCATGCAAGACCCCACAACCGTCACATTTAGTCAATCGGCCGTCATTACAATTGGGGCAACCATCTTCGAACAATTCGTACAGACGTTCAACACTCTCATTAATTCTTTCATTGTCTCTATCAATAAGTAATTGCTCTTCTTCGGTTAGTTTACCATTTTCTAAAAGCTTTTCATGGTTGTGGCAAAGAGTAGTTGTACTGTTCCTAATGCACACTTCACACGCATTGTGAATATCGAATGCAAATTCAGCTGCATTGACCTGTACTGTCTGTCGGTCCCACCCACAAATAACGCACGAGGGCGTCGAGATTGCTTTAGTATTTTCTACAACCATTAAATTCGTGTTATCCATTCTTAAGTCCATCCTTTTCGATACTGTTAGATGCATCAAGTGCTAAAAAGTTACGCTCCCTCTAAGAAATATTTTCATCAATTTCTTGTTCCAATTGTGGCCCATTATCACTTAACCACTTGGTCCGTAAGAACCGGGCCACACCAATACTAACAGGATCTGTTTTGCTCAGTAAACTGTCCAGGTCTTCTGTATTAAGCGCCGACTCAATATCTACCTTTAGGTTGATGTAGTCCTCCTTAGATTCCTTCCGCACCATCATATTATCTAGGATGTCCTGAAAGTGACTTAAAGGGTGAGGTAGCAATATAAGGGACTCTTCTATACATTTGCACGCAACGTATAATTTGATCTCCATAGCATAGTCTGGATGTGACTCCCGGATTTTGTCCACTTCGTTTATGGCGAACCCGATCTGAGAGGGGCTTAGGTCATCAAAGAAGACAAAATTTGGCGTGATGTTATTAAACGCCACACATATCTTTTCAAATAAATGCCAGTAATTAAAAAAGGCATTCGTATCTGTCACTGCCTTACACGCTAAAATCTTATTGTGTACGGAAGTGCTAAGGGACATGCCCCCATTAGCAATTTGTGCGTCCTTTAAAATAGTATCGGGCTCTTTATACAGTCTCCAATCTTTGTTAGTAACTTGGTCCAGCCAAGTTACAAGATCTGATGGATGCATTGTTTCAAGATCTAAGAACCCAACCTTTTTTTTCGCTGTTACTTTTTGACCGGTTCGTCTAGCTACCGTATCTAATGTTACAGCCAATTGATCTGCCCTTGTTTTGCGCTCAGTGGCAGGAACCATCCCAACATTGTTGGTCACGGCCCTAGTCATAGCTGAGTCAAAGTCTCTGTCTGCCTGTCGTCTAGCCGGGATCTCTGCTATTCGCCCTATTGGGGCTATATCGGCAGCAATCTTTTCCTTAGGCTTTGGTTGCTCAAACAAACCTGACTCTACTACATACGGTTCGATCTTAGGCTTATTCTTTTTTGCTTCTATTAATCTTCCTGGCGTTACTACATTCGAAGGCGGTAATTCCATATTAGATTCCTGCTTCTTCCATTTTTTCGCGAATTAGTTCCTGGATATTACTTGGGAGGGCTTCGAACACGCCCAGAGGATATTTACGGAGCTCTATCATTACGTGTATACCCAGTATATCTAATAAGTCTTTAAATTGATTGCTTTTGATAAATTCTTCGAGTCGCGCATCAGTTACTTCGTCTGATGGTATGTGGGGGTTACGTTGACGCATTTACATATTCAGCAATCAGGGTTTTATGCGGCCGGGGAAGAGATGAGAATACCTCGACCGGGGCAGCTTTAAATTCTTGAATCGTAGCAGGGCCCATCATTTCAGCTATCTTTTGCTGTCCTTTTTCACTAGCTGCCCAAGCTTTCAGGCGCTCTCCGGTAATTGTATTATTGCCAATAGTCACTTCAAAGTCTGCCTTCTTAGTCAGGCCAAATACGGTTATATAGGCATCAGGTATATCTTTATCATAGTACCTGTCTAATCCGGCTTTCTTGTCGAAAGCTTCTAAAAGTTTCGCAAACCTAAAAGGATCGAGTGTTTTAGCGACAGTAGCAAGCTTGTCCACTTCTCTGTTTCCGTTAAGAAAGACCTTCCTAACCTGTAGAAGCAGTTCAAAATTTGGAGAGTACTCTTGCGCTGCATAATCCATAAGTGTAGCAGACTTAACTTTATGGTCAAATCGCGAAGCGTTAAGTTTAATCTTCTCTGCAAACTCTTTCCGGACTGATGGCCTAAGAGTTTTATAATTTGCATCGAAAAACTCCTCTGCTGTTTTAACTAGATATTGGTTATACATCGGATACTTCTTAGAGCCGCTAAAGGTCACTACGCCGAAAAAAGACTCATCAAGTTCAGCAATTTTTGAAAAGTCTGCTTTCTTCTTAGATAGAACATGCTCCGATGGAAAAACTCTGTCTTCGGGGACAACTGATGCGGCTTGTTCAGCCAGCTTTCCAAATTGCTCTGAGTGTTTAAACTTAAGTGCTCCCGCTCTCTTTAGTTTAAATGCAGTTAGTTCTTGAGCTTCGCGACAAAGTTTATAAGCATTCTTTTCAAATGCTTTAAGCGACAAGAATACATTAGCTGGAGTATGTAGGGGGAATTTATTTTGTATTCCCTGTTCAGTAAGAATTCTTAGCCCGACATAATCACCTGCGAGCTTTTGTACTTCATCTTTTGTGGGTAATTTTTCTTTTAATATGCTCCCCGGGATTTCTTCTTTTACTAAAAAGGGGGCATCTATAAAGTCTAGTGTCTGAATATTTATATTTGACATGTCATCTCCTGAGTAGCTACTCTCTATAGTAAATATATACTTTTAGGCTTGTAATCAGTTATACTTATATTAGGAATTCCTATGCAAATTAAAGTATGTGAGATAATATCGCACCCAAGAATTACAGGTACGAGCTATGTTGCCCAGGTCAAAGAATATGGCGGTGATATATTCAGGGCAGAGCTCGGATTTCCCTACACTGATCCTATTGGCGGCGGCGGCATATATTATTCGCCATCAGGCTGGTGGGGAAAAAAAGCCACTTTTTGTCTAGTGGCAATGCCTGAGCAGGGCACCCCTGTAATTATTTCATTCTTGGCAGGTTCTCTAATATCAACTCAAAAATATACAGCTGAGATACCGTTTGATCACTGGTACCCAGGACACCCCAATTGGAGATTTGCAAAACGCCCACTTCTGTGGGAGACGGATAAAGATGATTATGGAGGGATGATTCGATTATACTCCGCTTCAAGAAACAAACTTACTGTTTACGATAGAGCTATATCATTCTATAATGGTAGGATTCCGACTAAGCAAGATATTCTAAATTTCGAAAAAGCCAACCCAGCAAAAGAGCTTCCGGCAGATGAGTTGTTTTACGCCAATGCATCTATTGGGTCGTATGATTTTTTGGACTTGCCTAATCTGCCCATAGAGCGTGATAGGTACTTTAGAACCCTCCTAGGCGATAGTAAGTTGTACAAGCAGCTCAAAACTGTACATGGCTGGGCAGGTCTGACTCAAGATAAATTGGTAGAGGAGCTGGCTAAGGATGCGTTTAAAGCGGAGGGAAAAAAATTAGCTGTTAATCTAAGTAGATTTAAAATTAGACGTGAGAATCTACTAGCTAAAAAAGTTGATGCCGCTACTCATGAGATTGATATAGACGCAGAGAAAGATTTTTGGCTGGAAGAAGATCCTGAGGAAGATGCCCATCTTGAACTTAATCCTAAAAAGTGGATTCCTGAACCACCTTATATACACGATGACTTCTCTTTGAATTTTGGGTCATCTGCCGCAAATAGAGTTACAATTAATTTAGGTAAATTTGGACCGTTTGCCGTTAATTCACCGCCATCCATTTCAACCTCGCCAAGTCCTGCAGAATTACAAGCCAAAAAGGAATTTTATAGAATAGCATTTCGTCCTGCAGTCACTAGTATTGAGTTGGAAAATGAAGATAAGGCAGTTCACTTACTAAAGATTTCAGCTAAGCGAAGTCCTAAGATAGACAGTATCTCTCCCACTAACCCAGAGGGCACAATAGACCAAGCCTACGAAGTAGCTCTCGATGCGAAAATAGAAGCTGCCCAAAAAGGCAATATTGTATTGGACACTATTCCAACCGGTAATGACCAGACTAAAAAAGTTACCGTGGAAATGTTCGGCAGAGTGGGTACAATGCCTTTGGCGTTTGTCCCAGGTCGTTACACTATAATGGCTTTGAAGGAACTTCGTGATAAATACAAGTTACAAACTTATGGGGTAACTCCTCCTGCAAATTTAACGGACGATCAACTTACATCTTTAATTACAAGTGATCCTGACCTTAGTGATGAGGATCATTGGAGTCCGGTTTTTGTATAATGCCAGTTTCTGATAATCTACATAACCTAAAAACTCAGTTAAACGTTCTGCCTTTGTTTCCATCTGATTTATCGAATATTATCTACAAGGAAAAAGGCATTTCATATCTAAAGAAATTTAACGTAAATCTTACGAGCAACTTCGATAATTCCACAAAGTCTTTGAACAAGGCGCTAAAACGATTCGAGGATATCATCAAGTTTTACAAGAGTCCACAAGCTACTATGGAACCTTGGGATGGAGCGGGCGCGCAGGTACCGCTGTTTAATGGTTTTAAGTCTGTACCGAGTAAAACAGCATACGAGGCCAAAGAATTTATGAGGGTGCAGAGGCTTTTGGAAAATGTGACACACAACTTTGAGAAGGAGTCTTATTTTAAAGCGGCCTTCGGTAAAACGTCATTTCCTAAAGCAGCCCGGGACTCGGCCACCACTCGTGAGTTTTTTACTTCTTTGTTTAGAACTGCTGAGTCTATCATGCATCCTCGATACAGATACAAAGATGATCAGGAGCCTCTACAGGAGCCATACTTTGGTTTTCCAATGGTCAATATCTTCAACAAGGTTATGACCGGCATAAATATGGCCGTGGGGTTTTCGCCACTCCTGTTCGTTGGATTAGTGATTCCCGTAGTTTCATTTACTCCGGAGTTTTCTCAGCTTCCAGACACAATTCCTTTGCGCCTGATGAATGCCGATTCTCCCAGGGGCTTAGTCTTTAAACTTAAGCTAACGCTACCCGAAAAGCCTACAACTGAAACCCTAAATGTAGAGTTTCTAAATCTTTTTGCAGAAGATTCTGTTCTATCCGGCTCAAGCACCAATAACAAGTACGTAAATGAGTCAGCCCCTACTTATAGGTTTGTGTCTCATTTGGAGGAAACAGGAGCAGCCCAAGCGAAAGCTCCTGTTTCATTCCCCTACTTCGATCATATCAAGCAAATTCAATTTGTGCCAAACCCTGGATTGAATATTCCTACGTTGGCCGTTCCTCTACAGCCTTTTAAACTGAAGTTCGTTGACGGAGAACTAATAAATCCCGTGCAATATTTCTGGACAGAAGATGAAGATGTTTATAAGAATACTTGGGTAAAGCCCACAGATTGGAAGAAGAATGATAGAGTAAATTATCTCAGCACCTTCACTGTTGTTAAGATTGAGAAAGATCCAATTAATGAATTGGTATATAATGTATTGTACATCCTCCCCAAGAAACGATTTCTGGGCGTAGGAGGATACTGGCTAGGGGATCAACCATCACCTGAAAAACAAACTGGGGCAGCCGCTAATGCACAGCTTTGGGGGGAGTCTCCAAATGTTCTAAGCACGCTGATGCCAGAAGACAGTTCTCAGAGACTTACTATTAATAACCCAACAATTCGAACTCGTTTAGGGTTTCTGGAAGAGCAGCGAGTAGACAGCTATCTATCTGTTGCAAAAGATCCACCCGAGGGTATACCCAACGCCTTCTTCTTGAACAGGGGCCTAGATTTTAGGGCTTTCTATAAGTATGAGTATCCTGGATCGACATTACTTAATACATGTTCAAATACCGATGCTGGTAAAAAAGGCGTGAGTTACCCATTCACAGATACGAGTGGATCGTCTGAAAGATTTTATATAAGAATAAGTCCATCGACAGCAGGACAACCTGAAAAGAAATATACCTATAATATGGAGGATAAATTAGATCCCTCTTTGCCAGGAAGATATAATGAAGTAATAATTCCAGTGCATTTTGCCAGGCCATTACCACCGCCAGATCAGACTAAAGCTGTGCTAACTGGAGTTCCCCATCCAGATATAAACTCCGAGGATTTTGTGTCTGATATAAAAACAGAGAACGACGGAAGGCGCTTTGATATGTACTATATAAAATGTTGGTCTGAGGGAGAAAAATATCGTTCTAGCTAGAATTTATCGTAACTTATTAGAGTAGTTGGTAACTAAGATGGGCATGAGTAAATTAAAAGAAAAAATATGTGCTCGATGTAACACGAGTCTGGCTATAACTGAATATTGGCTTTATGCAAACGGATCTCCTAGAAACGTTTGCAAAAAGTGCAATTCGGCTATTTTACAGGAAGGCAGAATAAAGCACAGAGAGGCTAGAATAGTAAAAAATGGATGGAGTCCTGGGGATGTTAGGTTGTGTGCTTGTGGTTGTGGGAAACCGGTCACGAAGAATTTTGATAAGCTGGGTAATTTTAAAAATTACAGTGACTATGTTAAAGGGCACTACAAACTTTTAGTCATGAAAAAGGCTGAGTCTATTTCACAGTCCTCCAAGACATGCCCCAGATGTAACGTTCTTAAGGTAGCATCTGACTATTATAGGCGACATGATAGACATGGATATAAATTAAGTTCGTATTGCAAGTCGTGTTCAAAAGAGGTTGAAAAAGAAGATAAGTTCCGGCACCCGGAAAAACACAGAGCAAGGTCTAAAAAAATTGCCTTAAAGAACTCTTTTGGTATTTCTTTGGAGGAATACTATGCCATTTCCGCAATGCAAAATAATGTTTGTGCGGGATGTGGCGGGGTTGATTTAGACGGCAGGGCACTTGCCGTAGATCACAAACATAATGAAGACGGGGCTATTAGGGGCCTGCTGTGTTCTATGTGTAACCAAGGTATAGGACTACTTAAAGATGATCCTATAATTTTAAGAAAACTAGCTGATTATATAGAATCAGTGCAGTAAAGGAATAAAATGAATAGTTTAATCATATCGCCACATATTTTTGAAAAAATGGCCTATCAAAACATAAGCTCAGACAGTAAAGACTGGATTCATGATATCTCAAAATATATATTCGAGAAGCTACCGTTTTTGTCTAAGTACAAAACAAAGATCGTTCTAGAAAAGCAAGATGACAGCAATGGCTGTTTTTACGGCTCGATCAAAGTGGGCAATGACGGGCTGTACGTACCTGTTATTGCAAAGCAATTCGAGCTTTTTCCCATAGACGTTTTTTCGGAAAAAGGAAAGTTTCATCACCTTACAGAAAAGAGAATCGAAGAACTTTTATTCGATGCCAACATGTTCCAGAATGTGGTGGATCCTCAAAAAATTGAGACGTCAAATTATCCCAGTTCATACCCACCCCACTCAGGTAAGTACGTTTATAGCTCTGCAAAAGTACTTAATGCCCTCTCAGGTCATATTGCGGCTGAAGACCAAAGAGACTTCCATGCTAAACTTTACGATGAGCAACTCCTAGCTGGTTTCAAGAAAAACGGCACACTCCACATTCTTAAGCAAGCTGCTGAACTAGGACAGTTTGAGAAGAAGGCTTCCTTCAAGAAAGGAATTTCGCCTTCATTAAAGCCTAATGTAGTTCAAATTGTAAAAGAAGCAGATGGCAGATTTGTAATGCGCGCTACTAGCGACAAGTACTTTGAGCCGTTTGAGCAAGAACTTACATATGAACAGGTCGTAACTAAGCTCAGCGAGAAAGCCAAAAAGAAGCTCATCAGAGAAAATGAGTACGGCACAGTTTATGGCTATCGCCCTTGGAAACCGGTAATCTTAGAGGCACAGCAATCTGGCGTTGAGTCAGTAGGTTCTACTGGAACTTATCGAGTCCAGGACACAAACTATGCACTGCGAGAAGGCTGGGTATTCAGCAGTCTTAAGAAGTTCGACGGGAGTTCACTATCTGGCAAACTGTTCACAGACGGCGCGGCTTATGCTCTACAGGACAAGCTAGTTGGCGAGAAGGTCGAGAAGGAAATGCCAGGCCCGTGTGAACAAGGCCGTAAGGCATTGAGATCCCAGAAGGAACCCTTCGCTGTCGGTAATACAGGGGTATTCTATAATGGCGACTCAGCCACTGAGCCTATTACTATTACATCACTCGTTATGGATGGTGGAGACAATATAAGGTTTGAAGCTCGTAACCAGTTTGGCGATAACTTCGTTGTTGAAGTAACATCGGCTGTCAAAGATATCAAGAAGTCTCCTGAGTCTGAACGAGTTTATTACTATCCTATAACCTGGAAGTTCGCTCCCATTGGAAATAAGGTTATCAAACTTCTAGACGAAGTCAAGGACCGTAACTTTGTAAAAGCAGCAACCGAAACTCAAGCTGCTGGCGGTAGAGTCACTAAAGTAATTAGCGAAGTTGATGGAACATTCACTGTTCTAGATAGGGACGGCAAGCACTGCAAGAATGCTTCTAGGTCAACAGCCAAGTTCTATTTGATGGCGCTAGGATGCGAACCAGACACTGCTGAGGAAGCTCTGTTCTATGCAAGGCAGAACGGCAGGGTCAGCGTAGCTGGCACGAAGCAGCTTGTCACTCTTTCTGAAAAAGTGGCCGCTGCCATCGAGGATGTTAAGAGGGACATTGCAAAAGTTAGGGCAATGCGAGTAGACCTATTAAAAGTCGCATCAGCTATTGACGATGAAGAGACCGTAGATAAGATTCTTGGGCTCAACTTTCTAACTCCTGAGAACATTAAAATTTTCGTACAGTTTTTACCGGCATTTGAAGATGCTTCATCAAAACTAGCTCAGATGCTATTAGCAATTCGCATCGGCATGAAAGAAGTTCCGGAAGCTGCCGTTTCAATGGCTATGCAGAATTTAACAGTCGTAATCGATTCCCTAAAGTCTTTAGAGATGTCTCAGACGCCTAAGCCATCGTATATTTAAGGAGTTAGAATGTCCATCTACGAACGATATGAAAAATTATCCATGGTATCAGACCATGAGATACAGAATCTATTAAAAAATGCACCAACACTTAACCCTGCCAATGCCACACACGATAGAAATAACGCGCTCTACAGACATTTGAAATCTACCGGTAATGTGGCCAAAGAACCGGAGGCGTTTAAATCTATGGCTAGCACTAAGACATCTTCTGTCTATAATGAATATTATAAGGTCGCAGTTCAATCTTTAAGGACCCTGGCTAGACCAGTTTCAGGTAGCTTCAAGGGAAATGTCCCCGTGAGTACGAGTCCCGATCCAATACCGGCCACATACAACCCGCGGTACAAAAATTTAGCAGACGAGACCAGGAAGCCTGACCCAATCCCAGATTGGTTCGTGCAGCCTCCGAACAGGAGTATTGCAGATAATTTAAACTATCGGCAAGCTTTTGGCGACAAGCACCGCAGTGCCGCAGACATTAACGACCCTGCCGCTACATATAGGTCCGGGGTAAAATCTGGATCTGTCTATGAGCGATATTATAAATTTGCAGAACCTAGAGCGGTAGACTATGACAAACAACCGGGGCTGCATTTAACCACACCAGCCCCAGTTCGCAAGCCCATAACAGGCGATATTTTCGAACGGCTAAAGGCGCAGCAATTCTCTAAAGAGCCTCCGATGAAATCATCTAGGGAGTTGAGAGAACTGGCCGATTCTAGAAAGATTGCATCTGTTTATGATAAATACTATAGGATAGCCAGCAGATAAGTTATGAAAAGAGTACCTTTTGGTAAATTGATTTTCCTGATGCTCGCGTTCAAGATGACGCCAGAGGAAATCAATATCGACCTCGAAAAAAATAGACAGTTGTTCAAGCTTCCTGAAGATTTTCTAAAAACCTATCAGGAAGATTTCTACAAAACTTTAACTAAGAAAGAGAAAGAGTGGTACAATGCTGCGGGCAAAGTAGAGTTTAAAGACATGCCTGAATTTTTCGTATCCGGAGCTATGAACGCCCTGGGCGTAGAGCTCCCATACAGGAGAAGGCCCCTATTTAGGGAGTCACTTTACTTATTCAGTGATCCAGACTTGCGGACTATTATGCAAGCTTACGTAATCATGAGAAAGTCAACAAAGCAAATTGCTGATACGTTGACAAAGTTCTCTAAGTACGAGACCTCAGAAGAAGTCATTAATATGTACAGCCATATGTTCTGTAACATGGAAGATATGGATTTTTCTTCTTGGAAGGATTATTTACTGGCGATGCCAAGAACGTGCAGTAGGGAGGCTAGCGTTATCCGAGACTCATTCGTTAAGCCCCAGGAGTATGTTCAGTGGCGGTTGGGCCTTGACGTAGACTTTGCCTGTGAACTTGACTTGATCAAAGATGTTATGACCACTTCCTTTGTTCAATTTAAGGAAGCAGCTGTTTCGAACAATCCAACAGTTAAGGCAATGGCGACTCAGTGGTCGGATAGATTTATTATTGCGGCCGACAGATACGCTAAGCACAAAAGCCCCAATGAGTCTGATATGCAAACAGAGTTTAAAGTTTATCTGCAGAAGCTCGCCCCTAATGTTAAGCATATCAGTGAGGTAGATAAAAAGCAATTATTGGAAGCACCTAAACCATCTAGCCTGGACTTGATCGTTGACCTGGGCAAAGAACAGGACGCTCTTGAAGAGAGAGAACAAATACAAAAATATCTCGAAGGCAGTGGATTAGTCTAGAAATTACTGGCAAAATATGTCACAGAGACAGTGCCACCAGTTTAAAACCGGCAATACGTCTGGAGGATTAAATGTCGATTATAGCAAATAGAAAGAAAATAGCCCTTGAAAAAAAAGCTGGTTTAATAAAACCTTTTGAGATGACCCCTTCTGAGTTTGTAGAAAGGGTTTTGTACTTAAAGGGTAAGCCGTTCAGTTTTAATGGGTATGAATGGGCAAGACCGATCTATGACACGAAGTCAAAAAATTTATTACTCAAATATTCTCGGCAGACGTCCAAAAGCACACTGCTCGCCAATTTCATGACAATGCTATGTGCTACCAATAGCCATTTTAGTGCTCTGTACGTTGCCCCGACTCAGAACCAAGCTAGTACGTTCTCTAAGCAAAAGCTAGACCCTGTTTTAAATCTGAGCCCATTCATTAAAGAGTTCTTTTTTAAGACCAACAGAAATAATCAGGTTTACTACAAGAGACTTAGTAACGGCAGCGACATGGTGTTAAAATCTTCCTATCTTGATGCTGACTCTATCCGTGGTATTAGCGCAGATCTTCTAATGGTAGATGAGGTACAAGACATTCTAGTAGACAACTTGCCTGTCATTGAAGAAACACTAACTCGCTCAGACCATAAGATACGGTTATATGCAGGTACGCCTAAGACGGCTCAGCATGCAATTGAAATGTATTGGGAAAGGTCTTCTCAAAATGAATGGATGATGCGATGCGAGCACTGTAATCATTGGAATCGGGCGACAGAAGATAATATTCTCCCAGAAGGTCTCGGTTGCTCAGATTGCAAAAAACGTCTTAACCCAATAAAAGGCGAATGGGTCTCTTTTGCCAGATCGCAAGAAGGAGAGTTTGAAGGTTTTAGAGTTCCCCAGATTATCGTACCTTGGGTACCGTGGACTGGCTCTGACGGTTCTATTATCTCCAAATATAAAACTTACTCTAGAGAGAAATTCTACAATGAAGTTCTGGCATTACCCTACGATAATGCATCTTGTCCAGTTACACTGCAGGACGTGATGGAGGCATGCGACCCATATTTGTCCATGGCTTCGTGTCCTCAGGATATCCCAGAAATTGCTGGATTCCAGCTAATGGCTGGGGTAGACTGGGGCACGTCAAAAGACGATGCCGCATTTACAGTGTTAACTATTGGAACGTTTTTACCCGGTGGCCAGTTTCTAGTAATCTACGCTAAGAGATACCGAGCGGCTGAGTCCGATCCCATTTATCAAGTGAACGATATAGCGGATATTTTAACAAAGTTCAATGTCACTTTGTGTGGGTGCGACTGGGGATTCGGCATGGATAAAAATCGCCTGCTAGCGACAGCGATTGGTGACTCTCGGGTTATTGAATTTAACAACAGCGGAATGCAGAAGCAAGCCATAAATTTCAACAGGGATGCGGGTTTCTATACGATTAATAGAACTTTGATGTTATCGGAAATGTTCAACGGTATTAAACAGAAACGAATAGTATTCCCAAAGTGGGAGGAGAGCGAACCGTTCTTGGAGGATGCTCTGCATGTCTATCAAGATTACAGAGAGAACATGCAGGCCATGTTCTACAGCCATGCTCCCAATAAGCCAGATGATTTCATGCACAGTTTAATGTACGCCTATCTTTCTGGTAAACTCAACCTTGAGTTATAAATTGTGTCACTTTTAAACAAATTTACAGTATGCTTATATTAGGATAATGACATGATAGAAAAAATTGCCCTGACCCATAAAACATCCATGACTAAGTATGCGTATGAGCTACTCGGACGAGAAGCGGCTCGCGATTACTTGTCGCGCAATATCCCATTAAACCAATCTATTGAAAAGTTTGCAAGCGATAAGGATTTAAACCAAGCACAAATTGAACGTGTGTGCGAGGCTGCCAATAAAGAGGTTTACCTGCACTTGTTCAAAAAAGGTTCCGCAGGAGTAAAGGAAGGTTCCGGTGAATCTTACGAGAAGTATATTACGTTTGATTTAGCCGACGCATCTAAAATAACTGCATCTATGGGCAAAGAAGCGTCTATTGTAACATCAGATCCAAGTGACTATTTCAAGTCAGTTCCAAAAGAACTGATGAAGGACATTAGTACACTAGACTTTAAGTCACCTGAAAAAGAGAAGACCGCCAAACGAAATGACAAAATGGCGTTTGACCTTCTCGATAAAATGAACTCTGTCCGTCAGATGGTCGAAGGGAGGCTTGAAGTAAGCGTTACTAAGTTAGCTGGAGCACAATCTAAGTTCTATAATGCCGTCAGAACTTCTCTGCTAAACAAAGAAGCAACACTGAAAGCACTTCATGGGCTTTCTTCAAAATTGCATAAAACAAAAACGGCATATGTTAACCAAGCATTTAAAGACGTTCTCACTGAAATGCGTAGCCGAGATATGGATCTCATGCTAAAGGTTGCTGCTGCAGTTGACGAGAATTTAATATCAGACGATCTAGACGAGCTAGTGCCAGATACCGGAGTGCAGATAATAAATGGTCGGCATCCGGTTTTTTACGAGCTTGACACTCTTATCCCTCAGTACGAGGATGTTAATAAGTTTAGAGAACGACTTGTGGTTGTTGACGAGCACGTGAAGTATATTAAACATAGAATCTTCGGTGAGGTAGTATAATGCGATCTGAACATAGACAGAGATTTTTAAGTTCGTTAAAGAAGGTAGCAGCCCCCGCACCAAAACGAGAACGTAGTTATCCTGAAGCTTTGTTCGATTCCGTTCAAAGAGCAATGCCAGGTAGCTTTGAAGCAGTTCCCGGAGTTGGCAATAGACCGGGCCGGATTGAATTTGTACCGGACCCTAATACAAGTGTGGACCCGGACATGGTTCATAGACTACTGTCCACTATGGGTGTAACCCCCGCTCATATGGACGCATATTCGGCTGGTGTGGGGTCTAGTACCAGAGAGGCACAACTTACTGGATTACAGGATGCATTTAATGCCGGTGGTCTTGAGGGTGCAAAAAGCTATTATACCGAAAATATACACCCTGCCGTTGAGATCGGTAGGAGCAACATACAGCTGGACAGAGACACGAGAGCCAAATTTGACCCTCCTCCCCCTTCTCCCCCCACACCCCAGGGGCCCAGCATGGCTGGCGTTGTGGGTACCACAGCCCTATCACTAGGGCTACTCAAAGGAATGGATGTTGCGGGCAACAAATTAATGGATTGGTGGGATGAGCGCAAAAAGACACAAAGAAATGAAGAATCATTTGAAACCATAATGGCCTCCCATCCAAAATTCAAAGGCATTGAAGGGGACGAAGCTGTAAGACTTAGGGCACTGCATAATATTATTACAGATTATTCGCCTAAGCTTAGGGATCACCCAGCAATGCTCGGCGATACTATTTATCAGTTCTCTCAATTTGATCAATTTGATCCCTCGATGCTAAAGACATTAACTGAGCCAGAGCGCAATTTGGGTAGTAAGGATCGAAAGTCTATTCTTGAAGATCCTGCTATTGCAGCCATGGAAAAATTTAAGGGTATATACGAGAATTCTCAAACAGCACTAACACAGCAGATGGCCAAACAGTAATGAATACCGATCTTTTAAAAATGCTTTCGACAAAGTCGCCCGCTACGTTCTCAGAGCGCGAGTTTTTCTCTGGCACGAGTCTTTGGAAACAGCTTAATAAACAAGCAGAGCTTGACTTGGAACTTGAGGCAGTTAAAACTAATTTGAAGGCGCCCTCTACTGTCTCCGCGAAGAAAGCGGAGACTCACACAGTTACCAAAACTAATCCACAGAGTACCTCAAAACAAACGGGACCATCTGCCCCACAAGTACAAGGTATTAAATAATGCTTAAACGACTTATTTTTCCATCTATCAATACTCACGGAGAGCCAATCGTACAGCTTGTTGCACTGGAAGGGTCACTTATTAAAACCGCTTCCGGTGTGTTGCTCCCAGAATTGCGAGAAAAAATTAAGTCTATTGAAAAGAAAGCAGGTAGGGCCTATTTGCTTTTGAATGCTCTTGGGGCTAGCGAGTTTTATGGAGACAATATTAATGGGGATAGATTCGTTGAATATTTAAGCGACGGGTCAAAATCCCTACTTAACGATGATCCGAAAACACACGGCTTCAAAACATTTGAAAAATTTGCGCATGTGTATAAGCACCATTGCAATAAAGATCCCGGAAAGTCCTATGGGTCAATTATTCACAGTGCATACAATACAGGAATGCATCGAGTAGAGTTACTAGTTGATGTGGATATTGAAAAAACTGCAGATATTTTAGAGAAACTGAGTAATGGGAACTCGGTAGATATATCCATGGGATGCCTTCAGCCAGATGCCCTAGTATTGATGTCCGATTTCTCTGTTAAGAGAATTGAAGATGTTAAAGTAGGGGACTTTGTTATAAACAGATTGGGCAATCCGACAAAAGTCACAGAACTACATAGAAGGCCTTACAATGAGCCGCTCTATAAAGTTTCCATTAAATCCCAGAAACCAGTTTTTGCTACAGGAAACCATCCTTATCTTTGTTTAAAGAAAAATCATGTTAAAGGGAAAATTTATTCGAATAAGTACTTAGATCCTAAATGCTTTAAGCCACTGAATGAAATAGACGTGAGTAAAGCAAAGTGGCTAAGAGCTGACTGTTTAACCCCAGGGGATTATATACTTACCCCAATAGATAAATTTGAGAATAAGCCAGAGTACTTAACAGAATCATATGCAAGGTTACTAGGCTACTATTTGGCAGAAGGGTGTTTGTATAAAGATAAATATGGCAATAAAAAGGGAATCATCCTATCAGTCGGCAAAAGTGACCAAGTAGTAACTGATATAGTTACATTAAATAAATCAATAGGTTTTAAAAATTCGCCTTCTTTTAGCAAGCACTCTAAATCAATTAAGGCACTTACTATTTCTATTCACGATAAGGACGTAGCCAATTTTTGCTTCGGCAATGCAGGATCTTATGCTAAAGAAAAGAGACTATCGGACGAAGTTTTACATTGGCCTATTGAGTACCAAAAACACCTAATCGGTGCATTTATCAGCGGTGACGGATTTATAGATAAGGCCAAGCAATCAATAGGATTATCTACATCTAATGAGCAATTAGCTGGGCAGCTCCAGCACATATTAGCTAGGATAGGAATATTAAGTAATATATTTAAGTTAAACCATCGACCTAGTAAAAAAAGTGTCGTTCGAATTCCGACTACTGAATATGTGGTTTTTATTGGTAAAGAATATAAAAATAAGTTAGTAGGGTACTCCGACAAAATCAAACCTGTCAATAAAGTTATTAATAAGAGCGGGTATAGACGACTTTTGCCATCTGGTTACATTGTATCGCCTATAGTCAGTATTGAAAAAGAACTTGAAGTTTATAACGATATAGTTTATAATTTTGAAGTGGCTGAGGCAGAGTCATATGTAGTAAATGGTGCTATTGTCCATAATTGTAAAGTGCCGTCAGACTTTTGTACTTACTGTGGGCATGAAAGTAAGACTACGACGGATTATTGTGAACACTTACAACATCAAATGGGGGAAGTCCTATCAGACGGCACTAAGATTGCAGCTCTAAATAAATATCCTAAATTCTTTGATATATCTTTCGTTTTTATTGGAGCCGATCCGACCGCTAAAGTCATGGCCAAGATTGCCTCAAAGGACAATCCTTACGGGTTTCCTCCTGAACTGTGCCTACCCTCTGCGGTCATTTCCGACATACTCGGAGAAAAAGACCCAGAAGAAAAATCTGCAACTATTGTAAAAGAAATTCCGGCAGCTGTCACTAGTATAGAAATAGTAATTGCTAAAAAACCTATAGATAAGAAGAAAGAAGACGATAAGAAAAAACACTCATTTGCCAATCTAATCCAAAAAGTTTCTGCGTATAAAAAGCTAACTCCTAGGATGTCGAAAGAAGATCTGGACGCATTATCCAAGTTCGCTATGCCTAGAATTCTATCTACGCTGACATACCTGGGCATTGTCCTGAAACCGGAAGAATTCCAAAAGATAGCATTAAACAGATTTGGCAAGAACAAACTAGCTGACGAATTTTGGAAAATGGGCATGTACTTTGGAGTAGGGCAATGCGATATTGACGATCCCGACATGCGGAATGTTAATTTGATTAAGATCTCTCCAGAATATGTTCACCCGGATGTTGTAAAAATTGCAACAAAGTATATAGAGCCTAGAAGTTGCATTCAACCCATTTTACTAAAAAATATATTAAGATCAATCGAAAAGACAGCATCGAATAGTATAATTATAGATGAGAGACACTCATCAATGGAATATCTTGTACATCCTGTTATGTCTTTAATCTCCACACTTTACTCTAAATATGCTTCCGCCGTTGGAAATACACTGCCGCACGAAATCAATGCGACAATTAAGGCATTTCCCGGATTGAGCCAAGTTTTAGTGGATAAGGCAACAGATACGGACGATGTGTGTAATACAATGCTTATGTCCAATAAAACCGCCGCTATTCCAGGAATAGACGAAGTCACAGCCCCCATCTGGCTATCGTCACAGTCTAAGGTAGCGAGCATAGATCTAGAAAGTAAGATTAGATCATTGGAGAAGACAGGTATGTCTAAAATACTGGGTAAAGATTTATCCAGTTTAACTGAACTGGATCATAACGTAGCATCCTTGGCTTCCATAGCGGGTGCTAGTCATTTGATGGGGTTAATTAATGAACAAAGGAGATAAAATGTTAGACGGTCTTTCTGTAGAGGAACTGTTTAATAAAATGGTCGAAGATGTCCCGACTGGGAAAGAGAAGGACGCTTCATTCAAGAATGCCGGCGCATTAATCGAGCAGGGCACCCTGGATCGAATTAATGCCGAAGTATCTGATGAAGAGCTTCTCAAGCAAGCTGCCGTTGGCAAGTATTTAGCCGATACTATCATCGAGAGCTTGGAGAAGTGGGCTTCGACCACTTTAATGGAGAAAATCGCTGTTGGTACTTCGAATGCAATTTCAGGATACCTGAGGGAATCCGAGTCTAACCCGAATGCGGGTGTTGACGAGATTATGCGGTCGGAAGACAGAATGCACAAAGATAATAGTAAGGGCAGGGTAGCCCCCTTCCTCAGCGGTGATGAAGTACACGGCGCTGTTAATAAAGGCGGCGGTGGCATGCCTGAGGGCGGCGATGGCGTAGCTGTTGGTAAGATCAATAAGCTATCGAGGGCGTCGATGGTCCACAAGATCAAGAAAGCAATGCTAGAAGACGATCTGGCGCGCTATCAAGAGCTTGAAGCCAAAGAAAAGAGTGGGGCAATTAGCCCAGAAGAACAAGCAGAGCTTCAGGAACTGGAGCAAAAGCTAATGGCACTCGCACAGCAGCAAGGTGGACAGGGAGCAGGCGCACCGGGCGCTGGCGCCCCTCAGCCTGACCAAGCATCTCCTCAGCCTCAAGGGGCCGGTGGGATGGGCGGTCCAGAAGGCGGGATGCAAGTAACTGCTTCCAGAACTGCTAAAGTTGCTAGCATCAAAGAGCTATTGAACAGGTATTTTCCAGAGTAATAATGTTTAGGGATCTATTAGATAGTATACTGGACAAAGCCGGGTATATAAAAGTCTCTGACTTTAACGATAAGTTACCTAATAGGTATTCAGGTTTAGGTGCGTGGGCTGGCCAAGAACAGTTGCCCCCTGCGAGCCCCAATCCTGACCAGAGACCAGAGTTTACTGGGCGACAAGACATGACTTCTAATAGAAACCCAATGACAAAACAAGTACCGCAACCCGCAACTGGTAAAGGGCGGCTCGGTCAAGATGAAGCTAACCAACCGATTTCGGTTGGCACTAGACCTGACTTGAGGTAGGACTATGGTAGATGGAAAAATAATTGAAAAACTAGCTTCAGATTTAGAGAAATACGCAGACGCGCATTCTGCATATAGATCTCATATGATGAAGCAAGCAACTAGGGCGGCAATGGCCAAATTAAGCAATTCTCCAGAGGACGCTCCGCAAGAGTCTAAAGCTGAGGAAACCTGTGATCACGGCCTTCCACTTGGTGAGTTTTGCAGTGAATGCGTGCCTGCAAAGAGAAATAAGAAAAACAAGAAAAAGGTAGCTAGTGATATGTTTACAGCTCTAGCAGCCTTAGCTGGATTTAGTAGCAGAGGTGCTGGCAATGTCAAATAAGAACTCAGCTGAAGGAACTGTCAAACTAGCTGAGAGCGCGATTCAGTTGTTTAATAAACAAACGAATCTTCTGGACCCCAGCAAAGCTAAATTGGCCGCTGCTGTTTTGAGGGATCTGTACGCGGATAATCTAACCTTGAAGAAGGAAAATACAGAACTAAAAACAAAAGTCGCAGAATTTAATAAGTATGAAGAGTGCTTAGCTTTGGCTCAAGAAATGGCTGGCTTAGGATACGTAGAAGATAATTTCAATGCGATAAAAGAAAAAGCTGCCGAGCTCAGAGTCAAGAATCTTCAGGCAGTTAGAGAAGGTATGCAATTAGCACATGACAAATTTGCTGCGGTCAGTGACTCTGTATCAGACCGCGTAAATGAGCAGTCAGATCCACTATCTGCTGCAATCTTGAACCCATAATTTGGAGGAAATTAAATGTTAAGAATTTTTCAGCCTGGCTTACAGGATGTAGTTCGCGTTAAGGCCCCTCTGGTGACGAACATGAGTGCGTCAGTCCGCAACGCTTTAGTTGAGGGTGACTGGCTTGCTCCTGCAGTTAGCGGGCTGTATGATGTAGTTGGCAATACTCCCGTTAGATTGGCTATGCCGATCATCATCGAGCCGTCACAAGGTGACACCAAAACTGTTATTAAGTACACAACTGGCGCTCTTGGCGAGCGAGCAACTTCGGGGCTTACGGTAGCTCTTGGTAAGTATGTTGCCGAAACAAATAGATTCGATACCGGCAATGTTAACGACTATGCGAACGGCGTGCTGCTTGTAGCTAAATCGTTTGCGGTTGGTGGGGTTACTGTCTATGGCCTAAAGAAAGCTGCGGTTGATGGCTCTGAGAACCATCTTGCCGTTGCTGTTTGCATCGGCCTTTTTGAGAGCAACACGAAGCTTCGCTTCATGACCCTATAATTATAGGAGGAAATATTAAATGAATACCGTAACTTCAAGTGTATTAAATAGTTTATTTTCTCAGCGTCTGGACAGCTACGAGGGCAAGGAAAAAATTGCCGAAACGGGAGCTGCCTATATTAGAGACCGCCTGAGAGAAACATCGTTTGCTCGGAAGATTCTTCCTCCGGAGCAAGTCACTAAGGGCGATTGCCAGCGATCTGTTTCACATGACGGTCTGGTTAAGATCATCGATATCGAGCCCGAGAGCTATGCTATGGCTATCAACTTCCGGTCACAGCCGGATGGTCGGTACGTCAGTGCCTCGCGCTATGAAATTCCGTTCTTCCCGATTTCTTCAGAACTTTTCTCGAAGAGTGAGCAGGAGCTCATGGCATACGAAATGCCGATCACTAAGATCATCGAGCAGAACAGCGTGAAGGATATCCAGAAGATCGAGGACACTGTTTTCCTTGATTACGTTCTGGCTGCTATTAAAGCATCGCACTCCGCTGCAAAGCCTAAGAATGTTGTAGACGCTACAAAAGCAACTGTAACGGATAAGGCTGATATTATCAAGTTGTTCAACATGTTAGTCAATGATGAACTCCCCGTTGGCGTTATGCTAATGACGGATTCTATGTTGAATAACATTATGGCTCTTGATACGGTCCAACTCGGTGAAATCTTAGGATCGGAAGTCTTCCGAGACGGGTACAAGTACAATACCTTAATGGGTCGGAAGCTGATTACGACCATTAAGACTGACATTGTGCTGCCCACTGAAATCTTCTGCTTCACGGAGCCGGACTTCTTCGGTAAGTTCTTTGTCCTGGATAACACTAAGTTCTACATCGACAAGAGAGCGAATATGATCGAATGGCGCTCTTGGGAAACGATTGCTATCGGCCTTGGTAATATCAGAGGTGCAGACAGAATCGTGTTCACCAATGGTGGCGCAGATCCTAGGGCTCTGATCTAAGAGGTAATCAATGAAACATCGCATAGTTAACGTAACAGGAACAGTTAGGACCGGCTTATTCCCTGCAATGTTTATCATTGCAGCGGATGGCAGGCCGGTAGATCTTAATGTCAAGCAGTGGAGAGATGTTTCTGTATTAACTACTGCAATAACCAATCTCAGAAATTCAGGCCATTTAGTCATTCATGATTTGCCGATCTCTGACGAAAAGTTTAAAGGATTTATGGGCTCTTTGGATGTCGAAGGGCCCTCACTCCTTGCAGTAGAAGAGGTTGATTCTAGCGAAGAGTTAAACTCAGCACAGGACCTAGCTCCTACTAACAATGGAAGTGATCTATCCGAGGCGCTTAGTAAGGAACCCACTACAGTTACTGTACAAACTAAAGAGAAACATAAAGATAAGAAACGAAAGTAACTTATGGGACTAACGCCGGAAGAAACCACTAAAGTTAGGATTAGACAGGTAAGGGCTTATATGAAAGACCTGCCTGAATATAATCGGTTGATCCCTAAAGAAGAAGCAACCGATGAACAGATCCGACTATCATTGGAGCTAACTGTGGATGACTATAATACGTCTCCTCCCCAGAATGGCACTTTTGATATATCTACGTTTCCTTCTACGTATGTCTTGGTAATGGGTTCGGTACTACAGCTTCTGCAGATGGAAGGTGTGCTGCAGTCCAGAAATAAGACAACTTATAACGTGGGACAAATCACATTTAGTGTATCAGATAAAACTCCGGAATACCAAAATTGGATAGTAAACTTTAGACAGGAATATGAACAGAAAAAGGCAGACCTTAAGAAGTTTCTTAACGCTGATTCCGGATACGGCGGTGTCCCATCTGAATACGCCGGTACTGATTTTTGGTATTAGTCGGAGGATTAATTAACAATGTTAGATTCGATAATTGAAAAA
>ERZ1292625.267-Hain-H41-01um-R1-267-length-88912-cov-7_pt1 | contig 88912 bp, 97 predicted proteins | sample MGYA00564400_ERZ1292625 | MGnify/ENA primary metagenome ERZ1292625 (study PRJEB36523, sample SAMEA6512639) | groundwater metagenome | collected 2019-01-08 | study: AquaDiva: Metagenomics assemblies of 32 groundwater samples | reverse complement strand
CTGATGAAAATCTAGGCTCCATAATACCAAAATACCTCAAAAGCGTAGGTTTTAATATAATTTGGGTACAAAAAACTTCTCCCGGACAGCAAGACTTCGAAATTCTACAATTGGCAGTCATAGAAAACAGGATACTCATAACACTTGATAAAGATTTTGGAGAATTGGTTTTCAAAGAAAAATTAACCACGACAGGTGTAATCTTCTTAAGGTTAAAAGACGAATCTATCAAAAACAAGAAAAGGGTTTTGCTCAGTCTTTTAAATTCGAAAAAAGACCTTTACGGAAAATTTACTGTTGTCACAGAAAGTAAAGTGAGAATTAAGTCCGCTCTCAAAGCGGACATGAGAAACTAGACTTATTACACCTCGGCATTAAAAAAACTGCCAACCGCCAAACCAAAAAGAAGCAGAGCTTTTCTTCGAAAAAATACAAGAACCAAATACAAAATCATTTACCTAAGAATAAACAAGCGCTACTTAATTTACAACTTTTATATCCGCTCGCAGAATACCATGAACCATTAATCATCGGTAGTGTATTAAATATTGACAAAAATTAAGAATTATTGTTAAATATCAACAATGTCAACGATAACTATATCATTACCAGAGAAAATAGCGAGAAAAGTAGATCAAAAGGCAAAACAGCAAGGTTTTGCAACTAGGTCAGAATTCGTAAGAAGTCTTCTACGGCAAAATCTTCGAGAAGACTTTGAACTGGAAGAGTTTGAGCAAATAAAACTCGAAAAAGTAGCACTAGAGCTCGCAAAAACAGGGAAATACACACAGGATTTTATAGAAAGCGTTACCTCTGGCCTCAAAAAATCTTCAGCTTATGCTAAGTGAAGATCTAAGGAAAGATCTTTTATGGTACCTAAAAAAGCGCAACTTACTAAAAAAATTCGAAAAACAGCTTTCCCTCTTAAAAAACAACCCAAAGCACCCATCACTTAATACAGAAATTCTTGAACCCAGACAACTAAGGATCTACTCATTCAGAATTGACAAAAAATACAGGGCAATTTTTGTCATTAGAAACGGGAAAATTGAAATTGTAGATATCAATGACCACTACCGATAAATACTGAGTAATAACTACATTAAAAAAACTGCCAACTCCGATTAAATCGGAGCCAACAGCAAAGCCAGAATAAGCAAAGCTTTTCTACGAATAAGCAGAGCTTTTCTACGAAAAAACACAAGAACTAAATACAAAATCATTTGTCTAGCATAGACAAACAATCTCAAAAACACAATTCAGCCTCTCAACAAAGTTTGCTCAAAAAAGTAAAGTACTTCATTGAAAAAGCTATATATAAAGTATAACCTTGTACAATGACAACTCACCCGAGTTTAATAATCGCATACTTACTATTAATTTTTGCTTATAGCCACACTCACGGATTCTTTTCTTTGGGGAGCATTTTTATGGTCATATTTAGCTTTTTAATTCTGCTTTTTACGGATTTAGCCAAAAGGGGTGACGATAAAAGCCTAAATATAATTTTAAAGCTAACCCTTGTGATCTGTGTTGCGCTGTCTACTCTATACTATGGTGGTTTGTATCAGGAGGACGAAAACTTCGTTATAGTAAATTACTTGATAATTGCTACATGCATGCCAGTGTCTCTACTTTTTTTATCGAAAACTTCGAAACACTTTGAGTTATTTCATAGATATAAATTTTTCTATCTTTTATTTTTTGCAATCCTGCTTAGAATTTTCATGATCATTTCTTCTCCACAACCAAGAATTGACGTTTACAACTCTCTAGAATTAGGCTCAAAATCTTTATTAGAACTAAAAAACCCATACACTCTTACTTTCCCTAAAATTTACCCAAATCAAATTCCAACTCTTTATGGATACTTTCCAGGATCCGCAGTAATTCTAATGCCATTTACATTACTCCTTGGTGATCCGCGTTATGCTTATGTTTTTGCAGATTTTGGATCCGCAGCTATTCTTTTTTTAATTTTAAAGAATTTAAACAAAAAAGATCAACAACTTGCAGAGTTAATGCCCCTTATTTTTTTGTATAACCCAATGTCCCTGTATGTCATCGAACAATCATACCTTGAACCATTAACTACTTTTTTTCTATTTTTATTTGTATATTTGTATCTAAGAAACAAGGTTTCAGTTTGGCCCTTTGTCGCCATTGCAGTCAGCTTAACAATAAAGCAATCAATGATTTTAGTGCTTCTACCCCTCCTGTTAAAACTAAGAGTGACCATCAAACAACTAGCTGTTTTCACTTTCATGGTGGCACTCGTAATAGGCCCTTTCTTCCTTTGGAATCCAAAGGAGTTTATTTTTGACTTAACAACAGGCTTCAATCCAATTTATAACACCGCGCCAACAAATGTGTCCCTTAACGTTGACTCACTGATTTATAAGCTAACTGGCCAACAAGTAAACAATCTCATAAGATTTTCAGTTATTATCTTTTTTGTTGTATTAATTTTTAAAAAATCCAAAAATAACGCTCTTGGTTTTGCATACAGTTTCACCTTATTTACCTTTACTATTACATTATTTTACGTTCAGGCTTTTTTGAACTATTTTACGTTTGTGAGTTCGCTAATTCTAATAACTACAGCGGTTTCACTTTTACCTGACAATAATCGGCCCACAACCAAGACTTAATTAACTGCCTTTTGAATGCTTGAAGATATATTCATTACACCCAGTAGGTGTCCGAGCAGGAATGACTCTAATTGATTTAAATCCGAGTGAGGTAACGAAACTACGTACTTCATCAATTGATGCGTATTCGTATGGGTAACCACCTACCCAATCAACAACGTCGTAATAAAAATCCATACCTCTACCTTTTTTAAAAGGATTCCTCCTCAATGCAGTGACTTTAGCAAGTAAGATAATAGGGTACAGGGCATACAACAACATTTTCTTTACGAAATTCGGCGATTCGCTGTGAAGTTTTTTAATAAATTCCCAGGTTGGGCTACTCCAATGTTTATTATAGATTGCCAAAATTAAATATCCATTTTCTTTTACTAGTGAAGAAATATTCTCAATCGCTTGTCTCATATCACCAGTGTGATGCAGAACCCCCCACGAATGCACGACATCGTAACCTACCACACTTTTCTTCCTCAATTTGACCAGTACTCTCTTATCGAGAATCGAGCCCAAAACAACAGGGACTTCTTTTTTGGAAATAGTCGGAAAGAATTTCAGTGTTTCATTCAAAGAAGCAATGCACTTTGAATTTATCTCACAGCCCAAAACTCTACTACCTGATAGCCTAGCGATCAGCAGTGAGAGTCCCTGACCAAAGCCTATGTCGAGGAATGAGACGTCATTTAACCTAATGCCACGTGTTAAACGTTTAAAGTCATTCTTAGCCTGAACAACTTTCTCTTTCGTAAGCGCGTGTTCAGAAAACTGGAGCCAATTCTCACCAAAATCAAATTGTGTATCAATAGATTTTTTCATAGTTTTTTGTATGTATTAATTTACAATTTCGCTATTCCTTTTGAACAAACCGCAAAATTGATCACCATATTTATATTTCGTAGACAAAGCGCTAAACATTAAAAACAAAACAGCAGAAATTAATTTTTGTCCTAAACTGTAATTTATTCCATTTGTAAATGAATTGTTCGAAGCATTTGTAAGGTTACAAAATTCTCGATAAATTGGCGAAAAGAACGGAAAGCCCGCATAATATATAGTTATTGGTTTAAAACCTTTACTGAGCATAAAATTCTCCACTTGGTCTTTCCTAAAGTTTCTAAGGTGTCCAACGTTTTTTTCAAATGATCTCATTCTTCCTGTGGGAAAGGAGAGTAGAACATACTTATTTGACGAACGGGTAATCCTGATTAAAAGTTTCTTCCATTCCTCAACATGCTCTAACACTTCAAAAGAAGTGACCAAATCATGATTTCGGTCTAGAAGATTTGATTTTAAATCGTGTTTAAAATTGAGGTTAGGCAACTTGTAGCGGTCATGGGCAAGCTTTACACCCGTTCTGGAGAAATCAATTCCCGTGACTACGGCCTTAGGGAGCATTCTGGCAATTTCGTATGTAACTGTGCCTTCACCACACCCTACATCTAAAACACTTTTTATTTGTTTTTTGTCTACATTCAAAAATATATCCCTTATTAAAACACGCAACCATCTACTCGCAGGGCCATAAACCTTCATGTCAACCCAGTCTGCCCAATTTTCATCATACAGTTTTTTATTATTAATTTTTTTTATCTTTGTCATAGACAATTACAATAATTTTGAATACCTTTTGGCAACCAAATCCCAACTAAACTTACTAACAACAAATCCTCTTGCATATCTTCCAATTTTTACCCTCTTTTTCTTGTCAATAACAAGTAACTCCAGTGCCTCCTGTAATTCTTTTTTACGATTCACTTTAAACAAAAAGCCGTTTATTCCATGTTTTACCAAGACTCGATTCGCACTAATATCACTTGCTACAACAGGCAAACCGCATGCCAAAGCTTCAAGAATTACGTTAGACATTCCCTCATATAAAGAGGGCATAATTAGACAATCGGAGTTGTTGTATTTGCTTAACAATTCATCCTTCTTGAGCCAATCTGTCCAAGTTACCTCATTTTTAATACCAATCTTCCGTGCGTATTTTTTTAATTCCTGTTTCTGGGGGCCATCGCCAACTATTTCCAGCATAAATTTTGATTTCACACTTTTTTTAAAATCACTTATTGCGTCTAACATAAAAACCAAATTTTTCTGCATATGCAGTCTTCCAACAAAAATCGGGTGAAAAGTTTTATCAACCTTTCCTTCACTTGTGGGTCGAAAAAAATCTGTGTCAACTCCATTTGGTATTACAGAAACATTGATAGGATCATATTTTTCCGACAAATTTTTTAAGACAGCTGAATTAGCAATCACACTACTTGAAGCGTTCAAAATAGACCTTCTAATAGGACTTAGCAGACGATGTAAGCTGTCTAGCTCTGGCACCAAACCTGGCACATCTCCACCTCTCAAGGAAACTATAAAGGGGATCTTATATAGTTTATTGATATAGTAACTTACAATCCCACCGGGAATCGTAAAAAAGGCAATTATACGTTCAATTCTTCGCTCTCTGATTATCTTCCTTGAATAAACAATTCCGAAAAATGCAAAAGTCGACATTTCCAGGATATTGGACCTATCGATATGCCTTCTTAACGCCGGCACTCTGTATATATGCAAACCATCTCTTCGCTCATACGGTAATTCGCCTTTAAACGAAGCTGTTATCACAGTTATTTCGTGACCCATTTTTTTTAAAGACCTGGCCAAAAACCAACTAGCGTTTGATGCACCACCCCCTAAAGGTGGAAACTCATGATTAACAATAAGTATCCTCACCTCACTCTGCCTCCAAATTTCCAGGAATTACCATTTCTATTTATAATATAAGCGTATTTTTGATCAACCCTAGAATTATTTGAAAGCCAGGATTCGATCGTCTTTTTGTCAAAATAGGTCGTTTGAGGAGTCACCAACTGATCGAATACCACATGTCTAAAAAAAGAAAATTCCCTTCTCGAAATCCAAAGACAGTACTGGTAAAGTGGTAAGTTTTTAATAAAAATTAAATGTTTTAATTTAGATATAAAATTTGCATAAAGGTAAAAGGGGATAGCTAGCGGGGTAGCTATCAAATATTTGGTAACCCACCAAGGCAAATGCGCGACAATTTTTCTAAGTGGATCTACTATTATAATAACTAATTCATTACCATCCTTCCCATAAACCCAGCAATGAAAACGACCGCCTGGCTTAACATTCCTTATTACAGAGTCAAATCCATACTTAGGGTTTTTAAGGTGATGAAGCACCCCAATGCAATAAACCAAAGCAAATCCATCGCTTTTATACGAAGTTAAATCAGCTTGCTCAATGAGCCAATTTTTAAACGAGAGCGTTTTCATATTTTTATTACCAGACTCAACCGAATCACCAAGATCAACGCCACAGATATACTTAGGCGACCAACGGACCAGATGCATCATTAAACTTGCATTACCACAACCAAGTTCTAATATTTTCTTTCCATAAACATCTTTTTTAGTGATCGGAGCCATCCAGTCTTCAAACTGATCTTTGGAGTAAATCGACCCTGTTGGAAGGTTATTCCAAGATCCTGCAAACGCTTTGGCAGTAGCCTTATCGATAGACTTTTTATAAGTCCGCATAGAAGTCGTTTTTGCTACATTTCATACCGTTCAGGACTCGCAAGTTCCACAGAAAAGCCCGTTGGTCTGATCTATTATTTAAGTGCTGAGACTTCAACTTATCTGCGTACCCCATATTTAAGTATTTAGGGAATTTGCCACCTATATCGAGCGAACCGTCTCTAAACCATTTCCCAATAGGCATGCCAAACCCTTTTTTCGATCTGTAGAGTATCTCTTTGGGTAAAACTTTCTCCAGGGCTTTCTTAAATATGTATTTAGTTTGCCTATTTCCAACCTTATACTGCCAAGGAATTCTCCTGATAAAATCAACGAGCTCCATATCCAGAAATGGAGCTCGCACCTCCAGTGAGTTCATCATGCTTGCCCTATCAACTTTAACTAGAATATTGTCTTGCAAGTAGATCTTAGTATAGAACTGCAAAACCTTATCGACAATGTTGTCCTGTTTACATTTTTCCCAAGTTTCGATAGCTTCGGAATACACGTCTTCCAAATCGATTGGCTCCAAAAATAGTTCTTCAAGCTCCTTTGGTGAAAGGGGAGCCATCCAAACTGCACTCCAAAATTGTGGAGGATACGCTAAGCCCCTCAAAGTTCTTTTTATTTTAAAATCCAAGCTCATGTTGCCATGTGACACCGGAAAAACAGAAAGTGCGATTTCTATTGCAGGATGCACCTTTTTGGGCATAAATTTTTGGTAAATTTTTGCAAAAGAAAGCACTTTAAATGGATCATAACCTCCCAAAAGTTCATCACCCCCATCGCCACCAAGTGCCACCGTTACATGCTTTCTCGCAAATTTGGCTAAGAGGTAGGTCGGTATAAGGGAACTGTCTCCCATTGGCTCATCCAACATCGAAACGACTCTTGGTAAAATTCTTCTGGCAGTGTCAAGCGAAAGAACTTGGTGATGATGATCTGTGTTAAACAATTCTGCAATTTTATTTGAATAACTTGATTCGTCAAAACTAGATTCGTCAAACCCAATACTAAAAGTTTTTAATGAGCCTTTGGGCAAATTTTTCGCAGCAAGTGCCACAATCGCCGAAGAATCCATGCCACCACTTAAAAATACTCCTAGCGGTACGTCTGCAATTAACCGTTCTTTAACAGATTTTTCGAGTAAGTAGAGTATCTGCCCCCCCCATTCCTCTTCGGGATTTTTCGGGATCTTGGTGATGGGTAATAGCTCAAAATTCCAATAACTTTTTACCGAAAAGTTCAAAGTTAATGAGTCGAGAAGCAGAGAACACCCAGCGGGCAACTTATAAATGCCTTCAAAAACGGTTAAGGGTGCGGGAATATACCCGTAGGCAAAATATTTTTGCAAAGACTTTTTAGACATCTTTGCCTTGACGTAACTGTGTTTAACTACTGCAGACAGTTCAGAAGCAAAAACAAACAAACCATTTTGCATCGTGTAAAAAAACGGCTTTTCACCAAAACGGTCTCGGCTACAAAATAATTTCTGCTGGCCAATGTCGTATATGACAAACGCCCACATCCCATTAAGTCTTTTTGTCATTTTGACACCCCATGCTTTATATGCGTTCAAAAGTACCTCTGTGTCTGAATGGTCAGTTTTAAAAACATAACCAAGACCAATAAGTTCATTTCTTAATTCACGATGATTATAAATTTCACCGTTATACGTAATTACCAACTTTTTATCGATAGAAAACATTGGCTGGGCTCCTCCAGAAAGGTCAATAATTGATAACCTGCGGTGTCCAAAATACACAGATCTTTTTCTATCAACCCAAAAGGTTCTGTCGTCAGGCCCCCTGTGCGAGAGCCCATCAGTCATCTTAGTCAATATTCCTAAATCGCCTCGACCCACAAATCCGGCAATTCCGCACATAGTTTATTTTTGTTTAAAATTTATAGTGTTTCTTATTAAATAAATCTTTTTATGTTGGGATTCATAATAAGTCCTGGTCAGCATTTCGGAAATAAGACCAATCAAGATAGATTGAAACCCGATTAAGAAGAATAAAACTACAATTAAAGGTAACGGGGTCGAAATAAAGGATTTTCCCTCAAAATATTTGAAATATAGTGTAAACAAAAAAGCCACACCTGACAAAAATATACTCAAAAACCCAAAAGTTCCAAATACATATATAGGTTTTTGGGAATATTTAGATAAAAATTCGACAACAATTAAATCTAAAATAACCTTCAAAATTCTCTCAAGGCCATACTTTGATTTTCCGTGCAAACGAGGATTGTGATGCACAACTACTTCGGCAATTTTGGAGGTGGGGTAAGTGTTTAAATATAGCGGAATAAATCTGTGCATCTCTCCATACAGTTTTATATTTTTTATTACTTCCGATCTATATGCTTTAAGAGTACATCCATAATCATGCAGTTTAACTCCAGTAACTTTCGAAATCATAATATTAGCAAATTTACTTGGAATTAACCTCGAAAGCAGATTGTCCTTTCTGTTTTTCCGCCATCCAGACACAACGTCGTATCCCTTGTTTACCCTATCGAATAATAAGCAAATGTCTGCAGGATCGTTTTGCAAATCGCTATCTATAGTAACGATTACTTTGCCGGAAGCATACTCAAAACCCGCCATTAAGGCAGCTGTTTGGCCAAAATTCCTCGCGAATTCGATAACTTTTACTGATCTGTTTCTTCGCGATAATTCTAAGAGGACATCATGGCAGTTATCCGTCGAACCATCATTAACAAAAATAATTTCCCATGAAGAAGTAAATTTATTCAGCTCTAATTTCAGTTTCTGAAAAAGGACTTTTAGATTTTTTTCCTCATTATAAACAGGCGAAATTACAGAGAGTTTTATTGGCATACCAATATAAATTACGTCAAGAATTTACTTCTGTTTAGCAAAAATGCCCAAATTAGTCTATAGGCAATATCAATATAATGATTTCCTTAAGATCTTTTTGATAAACTAACAGAATGATCAAGCAGTTATTAAATAATTCTTGGCCCCTGTTTATTATTGCCATAATTATTTTGATCTTTCATTCTCGCTTATTCATTCCATACACCTCATTTTACAACCCTCCAGATTATGGAAGGAGCGATGCTTGGAATCTTTCCATTGCAAACAAGTACTATTATTCTCAACAAGTAAAGCTAAATAAGCTGCCAATTTGGAATCCCTTGATAGGTACAGGTTTCCCTGTGCTCGCAGAAGGACAAACAGGGATATTTTTCTTGTCAAATATTGTATTGTTTCGATTTTTACCCTTTCCGCTTGCATACGACATCAATATAATTTTGACGTTTTACATTGCGGCAGTAGGAACATATTTTTTTGCCAGATCTCTTACTCTAAGTAAAATTGCATCGCTCTATGGTGGGATCTTATTTTCCATGGGTGGCTTTTTTGTAGTACACGTACAGCACCTACACCTAATTCAAGCAGCTTCGATACTACCTTGGCTCTTTTGGGCTATCAATATGTATGTCGGTAGCAGCAGAAAACTATACTTAAGCGCATTCGCACTGCTCCTGTCTCAGCAACTTTTTGCAGGTTTTCCACAGCTTGTCTTTTATACACTTTTTGGAATCTGCATCTACTTGTGCATAAGAATTCTACTTTATAAAAACATCGAGAGAAGCAAACTAATGTTGATAATTCTTTTTACGATTTTAGGCTTCGGATTAGCTGCTGTACAACTATTGCCTACATACGAACTACTTAAAGTCTCAGGCAGATCGTATACGGGTGCTAGTATCTTGGAACAATTTCCATACACCTATAAAAACCTTCTGCAATTTCTAAATCCATTTATTCTGGGTAGCCCAAAAAATGGTACATATGCAACTTGGTCCCCAGGAACATGGGGGATCTACTGGGAAAGTGTAGCCTACGTCGGCATCATCCCGCTACTCCTAATACTATCTTCATTTTTTTTCAAGCATCGCGAGAAAGAATCAAAAAAAGTCTTTTGGATTTTCATCATTTTGGGAACACTATCACTTATGCTCTCATTGGGAAAATATTCCCCTACACACCCTATTTTCTCCATACCTCCATTTAACATATTCAGAGTACCTTCAAGATTTCTTTTAACTACCCAATTTTCGCTCTCTTTGCTTGCAGCCGGATCGTTAATTAAATTTAAAGGAAAATACATTACATGGGCTATAATATTTATTTCAACTGCAGACATTTTCTATTACTTTTACAATTACAATCCCACGTATGAAGCAAAAAAATGGCTGCAACCCCCAGAAACTGCCGAAGTCATAGGCAACAATTCTGAAAGAATTCTATCAGTAGGACAATCGGAAAATTGGAACAAACACTTTTTAAAGGAAGGCTGGGCTAAGGCCAATGACTATTATTACTTTGCTCGCAACAGCTTAGATCAAAATTCTAACCTGATCTTCTCAAAATCTCAGATATCCGCTTACGAAAGCTTACGCCCCAAAAGACTAAAAGAATTCACAGACGCTATTTATGATGGTTTTACTGTGGATGGAAATAAGCTAACTCTAAGCGATAAATCAGCAAGGATGCTTACAGCGTCATATCTGTCTACAATAGTCACAACTAAGGACCTTCAGAATGATAACTACGAGAAGATTTATCAATATAAGCCTACGGGTAACGACACTTTCAGTGTATATAGCAACAGAGAAGAGCCGATTCGCACTTATATTGCCACGAATTACACATTAGCAACTTCAATTGATGAAATTAAGGCAATAGCCAAAAATTCAACTTTTGACCCACAAAAAAAGCCAATATTAGAAATTGACCCACTTCTAAGTAAAGATTTCCTGGCAAGCAGCTGGACAACAAAAATAACAGGTAGTTCAGAGAATGAAGTGAATTTATTCGCCGATTTAAACGGTGACGGCATATTAATACTTGCAGATAGTTATCATCCTGGCTGGAGTGCTTACGATAATGGACAAAAAGTAGAAATAATACCTGCAAATATTAATCAGAGAGGACTATCTCTAAAAAGCGGGGGCCATCAAATTACATTCAAATATCAGCCATCAAGTGTATTTTTAGGAGCGCTGATATCCTTAACAAGCATAATAATTTTATCGATATTTTCTGTGTTTGAATACTACAAAAGCAAAAAATAACTAAAAGCCTTTGGGGAATTCACCTGGTGTTTTTCTCATCTCGTCTGCTTTATCAAAATAGTTTTTGGCGTTTACTTGGTCTTTTAGGCAATTACTATAAACAACAGCAACAGCTTCAACGAACTGCCAGTTCTTGCTATCAATTCTGCTTGCAGTCATAAAATAATCCAATGCTTCGCTACAATTTCCCCCTTTAAAGTAGACATCTCCCAAGATTGCGTAAGCTTCCTTTCGGTCTGGAAGTAACATTTTTGCCTTACTAGCAAAAAGTGTAGATTTTTCTAAACTCCCTTCTGTGAGGTGGTAATTAGCAACTGCGACAAGCGCTTTATAATATTGTTCTTCTATGTGTGTGGTTATATATTGGGTATAGCCAGTACTCTTTCCAAAGTCTTGGTAGTAAAATTTAGAAAAAGCTTCGTCATTTAGCCGAGATACCTCATCGCTAAAGTCATTGTCACTTGGGTATAACTTTTGGATAAGTCCTACCGGGAAAGATTTGTAATCTGGATCAAGAACTATATCTTGTATATAAATCGGGAATTTATCGAAGTTTGATTGCACCAAAGCATTCACTGCTCCTGGATAATCTTTAATACTCGGGTCTAAAAAGTTTTCCGGATAACTAAGTTGTGGGTATTGTTTAACAATCTGCTCTCTGTATTCCAAATAGCTAAGAGACCCAGCAGCAATCAATTTTATATTCTCATAACCATCCATTTTGTAATAAATATATCGCGCGTTAAAAAGTGAAGTATCTCCTATTAAAAAAACTATGGCGTTCGGTTCCGCTGAAACTAAAATGTCGTGTCCATACCAATCTCCAACTTCAAACCGGCTTAAATTTGTCTTTGAATCATTTAAGAAGTAATTTGAAAAGATGATCAGAAACAATGACAAGGTCAAAAGTAATTTAATTGAGTCACTTTTTAATACAGCAACTTTGGTATTACTTCTAAAAAATTTGTGGATAAAATTAATAACGAACAAACACCCGTAAGCCATAAATATAGCGACAAGGAAGTAACTTGCTAAAATAAATCTTTCCCATAACCCTGTGTAAAAATCATTCGGTAGAGGGAAAGCAGAGTAAAAAACAAAAAATGGTCCTACAGAGAGTACAGATAAGATGAAAAACCAAAAGTAAATTCTGGCTCGGATAAAGCTATACACAATTCCGATAAAAATAAAGAAAATGCCAATATGCGAGAAGTCAGCTTTAAGAAATGATGCAAACCCCCAAACCGACACCAGTCTCTGTAAAAACGTTGAAGAAACCAAAAATGATGAGGCTGTAAAAGTCCCGTAATCACTCCTTGTGATAAGTCGGACTAGGTTTTGGAAGCTAACAGGATCATCCCAATTTACTGGAGTTTTTCTTAGTGCAGCCCAAACAACAAAGATGTAAGGTAATAGTCCTAAGGCAAAAAAAGCGATTAGCCTAACAACAAGTAATTTATTTCTATAAATACTTTTGTCCGTTTTAAATAGGAAATACAGTATGGCAGGTAGTAAAAGCGCAGCAGTATGATGGTGAAACACTGCCAGTCCATAAAAAAACGCTGACCAATTTAATAATTTATAATTTTTACTCTTTAAGTAAAATGACTCTCTCCACGAAATCAAAAAATAAATCGCAGCTGCTATTAAAACAATATTTAATTGGAAAACCTCATAAATATGTGCGTACAGCCAATACAGGGGTACAAAAGCTAAAAAAAAGCTTGCAAACAAACTAGCAAATATATTTTTTGTCAACTTGTTACAAATCAAATACAATAGCGAGATAGCCAGCGCACTTAAAAATGCTGCTGCCAGGTTCGCCTTAAAAGCAACTGTTGCATTAAAAGGCAAATGGGTAAAAACCCATCCAATCATGGTGTTTAGGGGGTAACCTGGCGGATGTGCAACACCACCAAACCAGGAAGCCAAAATAATATCCCCGCTGTCTCCTCCATACACAGAATGCGAAACACCAAGCGCATATAGGGGAAATAAAAAAAGAAAAACCAAAATCGCCATCATTTTTATTTTAAACATTAAACCACAAAAAGAGGCACGCATACCCATATGACATAAACGTGCCTCTTATATGCTTTTAAATTTCATCAAGGAGCTGAGCAACTTGCTGCAGCCAAAATTTCAATGGCAGAACCTTGACTTGATCTCCAGCACCAAAATCCGGTAGCACCAGTTGGGTCACCTAGAGATGCATACATTGCAACCTCAGAAGGACCACCTCCAGTTCCACATCCCGTTGCGTTTCCAGAAGTTATATAGTCGTACGCAATACCACCCACGTTTGTTGGTAATTGCTTCAAGTAACCTTGCTGAGTTAACACTGGTAATGAAAGTGGGTAACAACCAGCACCTGGAGTTGTGAAAAATCCCTGGACCTCTGTGACTACAGCACCAATATCATTCTTCCTCTTGGCGTCTTGTGCTTGTCTTTGTCTTTTCCCAGGATTGATAGCAATAAGTACTGCTGCAGCTAAAATACCAATAATGGCAATAACTATAAGAAGCTCGATAAGGGTGAAACCCTTGAGTCTTTTTTGGGCAGATTTAATCATAATTTTTTGGTTTCACCTCCTCTCGGACAATAAAATTTGTCTATGTATCCAGTATTAACGCAAACTAATTTTTTGTCAACATTCATTTTTATCAAAATTGGGCTGTAAGGTTATAAATAGGCATGATAATAGAAAGCACCAAGACACCAACACTTGCACCCAGCACGACTAATATAATCGGCTCAAGAGCCGTAGTTAGGTTTCTTACCATGTTTTCGCTTTCCTGCTCAAAATAAAGGGCAAGCCGCCCCAAAACCTCATCCATTTTCCCTGTTTCCTCGCCAACACGAATCATTTGGGCAATAATCGGCGGAAAAACCGGATTGGCCGCAAGAGGTACATGCAGTGGGGAACCCCTTTCTACTCTTGTCATAGCATTGTCTATCCCATCACGGTAAGTGGAATTAGTTAATATGTCCCGAACCACACGCAGCGCCGTAATAATTGGTATTCCTGTGCCAATCAAAAGACCCAGAGTCCTTGTAAACTCTGCCAAAATTAAAGTTTTTCGCATCTTGCCCCAAACAGGTAAATTTAAAACTACTTTGGAAATCAAATCGGCGCCTTGTGGAGTTTTTGCAAAAGTCCTGAAAGCAAATGTGGCGCCGCCAATTACAATAATAATAAGCCACCAAAAACCTCTCATAAAGTTAGACACTCCTATGAGTATTCTGGTTATTAGAGGGAGTTGAGTCCCCATTTCTGTATAAAGACTGGTTAATTTGGGGATAACAAAAATCATCATCATAGTCATCACTACAACCATCACAAATACAACGATTACAGGGTAGATAAACGCACCCTTAGTTTTAGACTTGAATTCTCTTTCTTTTTCCAAAGATTCCGCCAGCTTTCCAAGCACCTTGTCCAGAACACCGCCTGTCTCACCAGCCTCAATCAATTTTATGTATACAACCGTAAAAACCTTAGGATGCGTCGCCATTGCCTGAGAAAGAGAAAGTCCTCCTTCAACATCGGTAACTACTTGCGACAACACTTTTGCAAAAGTGCCACTTTTGGTCTGCCTTTGCAAAATCATCAAGGAATCCGTAATAGGTAACCCCGCAGAAACCATGGTAGAAAGCTGCCGTGTGAATCCAACTAGTTCTCCGTAAGAAACACCGCCTCCAAAAGAAAATCCACTTACGAGGCTCTTGCCCCCTTTTTTTCTAACATCAATGGGGGTCAGCTTTTCTTGCTGGAGAATCTTGATGAGTGAAGCCTCGTCTATCGATTCAACTTCCCCGGAGACTGCCTTTCCTTCTGCATCTTTTGCTAAATATTTATATAAAGACATTTTTTAACTACTTTGTATTTCACTTCTCTTTGTCTTGCACAATCCTGCTTTCAATTAGCCGCTCAAGCTCTTTTGGTCTTAAACTGTACCTTTTGGCAGTATCAATAGAAATTTTTCCGGCCCTAACCAAATAGGCAAGCGAGGCGTCAAAAAGCACCATGCCACTTTCTCCGGACGTTTGAATAATATTATCGATTTGGTGAGTTTTTCCGTCACGAACCGCGGTTTGCACGGCATTAGATGAAAGGAGAATCTCGCAAGCAGGTATCCTGCCCCCACCGATAACTGGAACCAAACGGATAGAAATTATTCCGGCAATTGTCGCCGCTAGTTGCATTCTAACTTGTGCTTGCTGGTTCTCCGGGAAAACGTCAATAATACGGTCAATAGATTGCGCAGCGCTGTTGGTGTGCAGCGTTGCAAACACCAAATGCCCGGTTTCGGCAACCGTTATAGCGGAAGCAATCGTTTCAAAATCTCTCATCTCACCAACCAATACAACATCTGGGTCTTCCCGCAGAGCGCTCCGCAGAGCAACATCCCACGAGTGCGTATCCAAGTGCATTTCCCGCTGGGAAACTAACGCCTTTCCCTTTGGATACACATATTCAATAGGGTCCTCAATCGTCAATATATGCAGTGGTTGGTTCATATTAATTTCATTGATAACAGAAGCAATAGCCGTAGACTTTCCGTGCCCGGTAGGACCCGTAACCAAAATGAAACCTTGTCTCATGGCCGCAAAATTGTGCAGAATTCTTGGCAGGGACAATTCTTCAATAGTCTTAATATAATTTGGAATAAGCCTGAGAGCTGCCGAGATATACCCCTTTTCAAAGTAGGCATTAACCCTGAACCTGGCAACTTCTCCAAGAGCAAACGAGAAATCAATTTCTTTATTAACTGTAAACATTTCCCGCTGCTCGGTAGAAAGAAGTTCAAAAACTAAACTTTCCGCTTCATCCGGCGACAGGGAACTGGACGTTAACGGTATTAACTGCCCATCGATCCTAATCATTGGAGGATGACCGGTAACCAAATGCAAATCCGATGCTTCTTTCTTTACCGTTATTTCTAAAAATTCCTGTATACCCATAAAATCAGTCAGGGTCAAAGTTGAAAGTGAAAAGTATCTTTACCCTATGACTTTACACTTTGACTTATTTATTCCTGCGCGACCCTTAGTACCTCCTCTATTGTAGTTGTACCTTCTATCACTTTTAAATAACCATCTTGCTTCATAGTTATCATACCATCAGAAACTGCCTGGTTTTCCAAAGTTTGAGCTGTTTCACGAACAAGTATCAGTCTCGATATTTTCTCCGTAATCAGGAGCATTTCATAAATTCCTATTCTGCCCTGATAGCCGGTATTGTTACAATCCGGACAACCACGGCCGGCAAACAGCGTAATTTTATTTTTTTCAAAGTCATATAGATTCCCTAAAACTTTCTTTAGCTCAGTAAGAACCTCACCGCTTACATCTTTCTGAAAGCGGCAAGTAGAGCAAATTTTCCTAACAACACGCTGACCCACAACGCAGGTAACTGTAGAAGCGATCAAATACGGTTCGGCATGCATATCCAAAAGTCTTGGCAAAGCACCCGCCGAACTATTAGTGTGAAGTGTAGAAAACACCAAATGTCCGGTCAAAGACGCCTGAATTGCAAGGTCTGCGGTTTCCGCGTCCCGAACCTCACCGACCATGATGATGTTTGGGTCCTGACGCAAAAAAGACCTTAAACCGGAAGCAAACGTTAAACCTGCCTGCGTATTAACCTGCACCTGGTTTACACCGGCAATTTGATATTCGATAGGGTCCTCCAAAGTCACAATGTTAACGGCAGTCGAATTAAGCTTAGATAAAATAGAGTAGAGTGTCGTTGTCTTTCCGGATCCTGTTGGCCCGGTTATCAAGATGATTCCATGCGGCCTGGCAATCGAATCCTGTAAGTTCGAAAGCGCCTTTCCCCTCAAACCCAATTCCGGCAATGTAGGCACACCTCCGGATTTCTTGAGAAGCCTCATAACGATCTTTTCCCCAAAGGCTGTCGGCAAAGTCGAAAGCCTTAAATCAAGATCTTCCTGGCCAATTTTAAAGTTAAACCTGGCGTCTTGCGGAATTCTTTTCTCGTCGATCTTCATGTTCCCCAGGATTTTTATCCTGGAAATTACCGCATCATGTATTTTGCGAGGTAAAACAAGTTTCTCCTGCAAAATTCCGTCTATTCGGTAACGAACCCTCGATTCGTTCTCCAGAGGCTCAATATGAATGTCCGATGCTTTTATCTTGATACCATATTCAAGTACCGTAGAAACGATCCTGGCAACCGGCGCTTCGCCTAAAACCGTTGTTGCGTCAAATTGTTGAACCTGTGTTTTTGATCCGCCCGCCGCATCCTTTAAAGCTTCTGTTACTTCCGAAGAAAGCCCCCTGTTGTACTGGTCTGCGATCGCGCGGTTAATAGAATCTGCCGTTGCCAAAAATGGCCTTACGGACAAACTGCTTTTTTTCTCCAAAAATTCAATAGTTTGCAAGTCTAATGGATCAACCATTGCCACAGACAAGGTGTCAACATCCTTGGAGATCGGTATTACCGTAAATCTCTTTGCAACATCTTCGGGTACAAAGTTTAAAAGTTCCGGAGAAAGCGGTTGAGTATCTGGCCTCGCGTAACCAACACCCATGACTATCGCCTTAGTCTGGGCTATTTGTTCGGTAGACACCCAATTCATCTGCGCAATAATGGTTTCGGAAGTTTGTTGCCTTCTTTTTGACTCGTTTTTAACAAAGCTGACTTGCTCGGTAGTTAGAAGTCCTTTATCATGAAGTACGTCTTCTAAATAAGAAACTTTTTTGGTCTCATGTGGTTTAGTTTGCGCGATTTGGGCAGTACTGTTCATGCGATCAATATACAAACACAGTGGCAAGCGAATTCGCTGCCATATTTAAATAATAGCAAACTAGGTGTATAAAATGGAAATAAGCAAAATGGCAAAGAATAAAACAACCAGAAAAAGCTTCCAAAGCTATTTAATTCTCACGAGTCTCAAAAGCTTCGATAAAGAATTAAATTCTTTGCTTACAAGCCTAGGTATTCAATCTAAAAACGATCTGGATACAAAACTTATCGAACCTCAAAAAAACTCAATATCCATAGCGCAAATCCGAGAAATAAATAAAGATATCTACCAAAAACCTGTGATTTTGCCCTTAAAAGTCATCATCATAAAACAAGCTGACCTGCTTACCCCCGAAGCTCAAAATGCGCTGTTAAAAATATATGAAGAGCCACCGACCCACGCCATTATTATTTTGCTAGCAACAGACACGAGACACCTGCTTCAAACTCTCTTGTCTCGGGCAGTTATTATCAAAAATCCAAATGACGAAGCGAGGGAAAAAGTAAGCAGCTTTTTAGAAACAAGCCCCATTGAATCCCTAAGGGAACTGGAGGGCATTCAAAATCCGAAGGAATGGCTAAACGAACAGATTACAGCAACATATTCATTGCTTGTCGCAAGAATAAAAGCAGGCAAAGACACCAAAAGCATTTTGCAAACGCTCGTATTGTGCTCAAAGGCAAAAATTGCGCTTGACGCCAACGTTAACCCTAAATTCACCCTTGCCAACCTGATACTTAACTCCACATAAATTGTCGAAACACGACCCTCAACCACAGCCTCAAAATAGCTTGCACAGCCTATTTATCTCTGTTAGAATTAAACGAATGGTTTTGAATTCGACTACTTTTCACTTTTCACTTTTCACTTTTGACCTACCCAATGGCAGATAACTCATACACGGCAAAAGATATTCAAGTCCTGGAGGGCTTAGAGCCGGTCCGCAAAAGGCCGGGTATGTATATTGGCTCAACCGATATCACGGGTCTCCACGAACTCGTTAAAGAAATTATTGATAATTCCGTGGACGAGGCCCTGGCGGGTTATGCCAAAAATGTCTGGACAGTTATAGGCGAAGACGAAAAGATAACCGTTGCCGACGACGGCCGGGGAATCCCTGTCGACATCCACCCCAAAGCAAAGAAGTCCTCACTGGAAGTTACCATGACAGTTCTGCACGCAGGAGGTAAATTCGGTGATGGTGCATATAAAGTTTCCGGCGGTCTTCACGGAGTCGGTGCGTCGGTCGTAAACGCATTATCCGACTGGATGAGGGTTGAGGTCAGGCGCGACGGGAAACTTTATGCTCAAGAGTATAAAAGAGGCAAACCAACTGCCAAAGTAGGCGAAGTCAACGAAAGTCAAACACCCTCGATATTAAGTCTACCAAAAACCGGTACAACATCAATATTTCTGCCGGACAAAAGCATCTTTCCAACAATAACAAGCGAATTCAAAACTCTTGCCAAAAAAATCAAGGAGCGCGCATATCTGGTCGCAGGCTTATTCTTCCATCTTTATGATCAAAGGTCCGGCGAAGAGGTCCACTACTACTTCGACGGCGGTATCGAATCCCTGGTTCGCCACCTTAACAAAGATAAAGCAGTTGTTAACGACATGCCGTTTTATGTAAACAAAACTGTTGATGAAATCATGGTTGAAGCTGCCGTTCAATACAACGACGGCTATACCGAAACCGTAGAGTCTTTTGCCAACGTTATCGCGACCCACGAAGGAGGAACCCACCTCACCGGCTTTAGGATGGCCTTAACACGGGCAGTCAATGATTACGCCCGCAAAAATAGTTACCTTAAAGAAAAAGACGAAAATTTAACAGGCGACGATATGCGCGAAGGCCTAACAGCAGTTATCGCTATCAAAATGAATTCCGAACATTTACAGTTTGAAGGCCAAACCAAAGGAAAACTCGGAAATGCCGAAATACAGCCTATAGTCATGACAACAGTTAAAGAGGGCCTTGATACTTATTTAGAAGAAAATCCAGCCCAAGCCAGAAAAATCATGGAAAAAGTAATTTTAGCTGCCAAAGCAAGAATGGCGGCAAGAGCGGCCAAAGAAGCAGTCCTTAGAAAAGGCGCACTGGAAGGGATGACCTTGCCCGGAAAACTCACCGATTGTCAGGAAAAAGATCCAGCCCAAAGCGAACTCTATCTGGTGGAGGGAGATTCCGCAGGTGGCAGCGCCAAGCAGGGGAGAGACCGCAAATTTCAGGCAATCCTGCCCTTAAGAGGCAAGATTTTAAATACCGAAAGAGCACGCCTAGACAAAATCCTGGAGTTCGAGGAAATTAAAACGCTAATTATTGCGCTTGGCACAGGTATTGGCGACACAGTAAATGTCGACAAAATTAGGTATCACAGGGTAGTTATTATGACAGACGCTGACGTTGACGGAGAACATATCATGACGCTTTTATTAACATTTTTCTTTAGATATCTACCCCAAATAATCGAAAATGGATATTTGTATATTGCCATGCCTCCGCTCTATAAAATCACATCCGGCAAAGAATTGAAGTACGCCTATAACGATGAGGAAAAGATCCAAATTATGGCAGGTTCCATGGCTGGTAAAACAGTTGGTATCCAAAGATATAAAGGTCTCGGAGAAATGAACCCGGACCAGCTTTGGGAAACAACAATGAACCCAGAAACGCGCGTTATGAAACAAGTTGGCGTAGAAGACGCATCGGAAGCAGATCACGTTTTTTCAATGCTAATGGGGGACGAAGTCCCACCCCGCAAACGGTTCATCCAGACACACGCGAAGTCAGCTACTCTAGATATATGAAATATAAATATAAATTTGCTGACGGAGCCCCTCTGAAATTGCGCCTTGAGCCGTGGCCGTGTATGAATAATACTGAAAAGGCGATAGGCAAAATTAGTGGGGCAAAGAATGCAACTCTAGACATATAACATGGATTCACGCAGAAGGGAACAAACAGCCGTAGAGGAGAGGGGCGGGGCAAAAACAATTGAATTCCTGCAGAAATTTACGTTCTTCGATAAACCAATCCCGTCCAGTGATGATGAAATTATCGAAACTGCCGATATTGCATATAAAGACCGAGTGGTCGGCGGTTTGGTGGGCCGTATATTTACGAGTTCCGGAGAAAGAATTGCCGCAACAGGCGCACATATCGCATTTACAATCGACAAGAAAGATGACGAAGTAAATACAAATGCCGGTGTTACCAGACAATACGATCCGTTTGGAGCCAGGTTTGAAACATCTGTTTTTTACATGACTTTTTCGTCCGGACAAAAATATGCAAGCCTTGGCACACTCCAAGAATCTGGCAAAATTTCGTTTACGGACTGGATCGAGATTGACAAGAACGAAAATGAAGATAAAAACAAGGTCAAAAAATTATTACAACATAGGAAAGCTCAACCTCTACCATTTCGCTTGCACGAACTTATCGAAGCAAAATATAAAATAACATAACCATGGGCGATATAGGCAAAATATTAAAAGTAGAAATAACCACAGAAATGCAAAAGTCCTATTTGGACTACGCCATGTCTGTTATCGTGGCGCGGGCCCTTCCCGATGTCCGCGACGGACTAAAACCTGTCCACAGAAGAATCATCTACGCAATGCAAAGAATGGGCATAACCCACAGCGCCCATTACAGTAAAAGCGCAAAAATAGTCGGGGAAGTTTTAGGTAAATACCATCCCCACGGAGACGTTGCCGTGTACGATGCTATGGTGCGTATGGCCCAGGATTTTGCTATGCGTTATCAGCTTGTCCAGGGCCAGGGAAACTTTGGTTCTGTAGACGGAGATTCGCCGGCCGCCATGCGTTACACCGAGGCCCGGCTCTCGTCAATTGCCGAAACCCTTCTTTACGACCTGGACAAAAACACTGTCGATTTTGTCGACAATTACGATGGTAACCACAAAGAACCTGTATTTTTACCGGCAGTTCTTCCTAACCTTTTAATTAACGGTGCATCCGGAATTGCCGTTGGTATGGCAACAAATATTCCGCCACACAATCTAAACGAAATTGTCGACGCCACCATTCACCTTGTTAAAAACCCCGAAGCATCAGTGGAAGAATTAATGGAATTTGTTAAGGGTCCGGACTTTCCAACCGGTGCTCAAATATTTGATATCACAGAAATAATTGCAGCCTACGCGACCGGCCGCGGCAAAATAATGATGAGAGCAAAAGCAGATATCGAAGAAACTAAATCGGGTCGCTTCCAAATAATTATCACCGAAATCCCATACCAGGTAAACAAAGCAAACCTTGTCACCAGAATCGCAGAACTCGTTAAAGATAAAAAATTGGATGGCATTTCGGATCTCCGCGATGAATCTGACCGTAAAGGTATGCGAATCGTAGTCGAACTGAAAAAAGATGCACGGCCAAAATCTGTTCTAAATAATTTGTATAAACACACGGCTCTGCAACAATCTTTCCCAGTCAACATGGTAGCGCTCATCGAAGGCACACCCCAAACATGTACCTTAAAAATGATCCTTGAGCAATTTATTAAACACAGAAAAAATGTCATTACAAGAAGAAGTAAATTCGAACTGGAAGAAGCCAAAAAAAGAGAACACATATTAGAAGGCCTAAAAATCGCCGTTGACAATATTGACGAGGTTATCGAAACAATCAAAAAGAGTAAAGACCAAACGGACGCCAAGGTCAATCTTATGTCCCGCTTTAAACTCTCCGAAATCCAGTCGCTGGCAATTCTGGATATGCAGCTCAAGCGCCTGGCTGCTCTCGAGCGACAAAAAATCGAAGAAGAACTGGCAATGGTTAGAGAAGAAATCGCCTATCTTGAGGACCTGCTTGCCCATCCGGAAAAAATCCTGGAAGTTGCCAAAAGCGAGCTCGTAAAGCTTAAAGAGAAATATGGGGATGTCAGAAAAACTAAGGTATTCAAACAAAAAATAGGTGAATTTTCCGAAGAAGACTTAATCGCCAACGAACCAACAATTGTCACGTTTACAGAAGGCGGTTATGTAAAGCGTCAGGACCCGGCTTCATTTAGAACCCAAAGACGAGGGGGCAAAGGTATCTCCGGAATCACTACAAAAGAAGAAGACATTGTCAGCCAGTTATTCGTCGCGCAAACTCATGATAACCTTTTATTCTTTACCGACAAGGGTAGGGTGTTCCAATTAAAAGTTTATGAGGTACCGGAATCGTCCCGGGTCGCAAAGGGCGGAGCCGTAGTCAATCTCATCGAGCTTCAACAAGGCGAAAAAGTCCTCTCCGTACTTCCTATCAAAAAACATACAGACAAGGACGGCGAAAAACCAAAATTTGTCGTCATGGCGACCCGTCACGGTGTTATCAAAAAAACAGCCATCCTGGCATATGAGTCAATCCGCCGCTCCGGCATCATTGCCATCAAGCTCACGGCCGGGGATCAATTATGTTGGGCAAGACTTACAAAAGGCGAGGACACAATTTTATTGGTTTCTCAAAAAGGTATGTCGATAAAGTTTAAAGAGACCGATGTAAGACCAATGGCCCGCGACACCATGGGGGTAAGAGGAATCAAATTAAAAACAGGCGACGTGTTAATCGGGATGGATGCGATCGATAAAGAAGACATAAAAGCAGAACTTTTGGTAATTACCGAAAAAGGCATTGGTAAAAAAACATCAGTTGACGCTTGGCCCAGGCAACTGCGCGGGGGCGTAGGTGTTAAAGCCGCAAATCTTACGGATAAAACCGGCAATATCGTTACCGCGCAAATTTTAACTAAAGACGATGAAGGCCTAATCTTAACATCCAAAAGAGGCCAGGTTATGAGAACAACAATCAGGTCTGTTCCACGCTTAACTCGCGATACGCAGGGAGTAATAATAATGAGACTTACCAAAGAAGATAAGGTGGCAGCAGCAACCATTGTTAAAAAGAAAAAGGATGAAGAAGTAGAAGGACTGGAGATAGAGAAAAAGGCCACCCAGAAGGCAACAAGTCCTGCTAAAAAGCTGAAAGCTCCACCTGCAAATAAAAATAAATGATAAGAATGCTATCAAAAAGTTCACCGACGCCAGAAGCCTCAAGGCTTCTTTTTTTTAAATATACTCCCGTCACAGATTTCTTTCTTCATTGTGTAGTTGGCGTTTTTGAACTTACTAAAAAATTGTAGGGAAACGGGAACTGACCAACGGGAATTCCCGAGAGCCCTGCGATTTTTTAGCATTAGTTCAACAGCCAACGGAACTCTGAACGAAAAAATCTGTGACAAAAAATGAAACTATGAACGCAAAACTAATTTTAGAAGACGGAACTATTTTCCAAGGCGAAGCACGAGGCTATAAAAGTTCCACAAGCGGAGAAGTAGTTTTTACAACTGGTATGGTTGGCTACGATCTTTCATTAACAGATCCTTCATTTAGAGGACAAATTTTAACCTTTACCTATCCGCTTATCGGCAATTGGGGTGTTCCGCCAAAAAAATTCTGGGAATCAGAAAAAATTCACACAAAAGGGATAATTATCGGTGACCTGACAGACAAACCGGACCATTGGCAAAGCGAAAAAACCTTGGAGCAGTGGCTTATCGAGAATAAAGTGCCGACGATCGTAAACATCGATACTCGCGCGCTTACTCAAAAACTAAGAGACCACGGAGTAATGCTTGGGAAAATTGTCGTTGATGGTAAAGATATTGAATTTGACGACCCCAACAGAAGAAACTTAGTTGCGGAAGTATCACTAGCAAAGGTTAGGGTCCATAACCCAAATGGTAAAGGACCAAAGATAGCGCTACTTAACTGCGGTGCAAAAAGAAACATAGTCAACTGCCTAACCAAAAGAGGCGCAACGGTTTACGAACTTCCCTGGAACTATGACCCGTTTGCAAATAACTTAAAATTTGATGGTCTTGTAATTTCCAATGGCCCCGGAGACCCAAAGATGGCCACAGACACTATTAATATAATAAGGAAGGCTCTTGATAAGAAATTACCTACATTCGGAATATGCCTAGGGAATCAGTTGCTAGCGCTAGCCGCAGGAGGCGATACTTATAAATTAAAATTTGGCCACAGATCGCAAAATCAGCCAACACTTCAAGTTGGAACAAAAAGGTGTTATATCACAACTCAAAACCACGGTTATGCGGTTAATGAGAAAAAGTTACCAAAAGGCTTTAAGCCTTGGTTTATAAACGCTAACGACAATACAAATGAAGGAATAATCCACGAAAAACTACCGTTTTTTTCCGTCCAATTCCACCCCGAAGCAGCCCCCGGACCTACAGATACCGAATTTTTATTCGACTTTTTCCTAAATAAAGTGAAAAAAAACAAATGAAAATTTTACTACTCGGCTCAGGCGCCCTAAAAATTGGCCAGGCCGGAGAATTCGACTATTCCGGTTCCCAGGCAATAAAAGCCCTCAAAGAAGAAGGCCACGAAGTTCTTTTAATTAATCCCAACATAGCTACCATTCAAACCTCCCAGGGTTTTGCCGACAAAGTTTTTTTCCTACCGGTAGAACCTTACTTTGTTGCAAAAATAATTGAAGATGAAAAACCGGATGCTATTCTTCTTTCTTTTGGTGGACAAACTGCCCTAAACTGTGGCCTGGAACTTGCAAAAAAAGGTCTATTTAAAAAGTACAACGTAAAAGTCCTTGGAACAGGAGTAGATGCTATCGAAACCACAGAAGACAGGGAACTGTTTGTAAAATCCCTTAACAAAATAGGCGCGCGTACCCCCAACAGCTTTGCCGCCAAAAACCTACAGGAAGCAAAAACTTACGCCCAAAAAATTGGCTATCCCGTTATGATCAGAAGCGCTTTTTCCCTGGGAGGTCAGGATTCGGGTATCGCCGCAAATCCAAAAGACCTAAAGGAAATTGTCTCCCGCTCTTTGTCTAAAGTAAAACAAGTCTTAATAGAAGAATATTTACTAAATTGGAAAGAAATTGAATACGAGATAGTAAGAGACAAAAACGACAATTGCATAACCGTTTGCAACATGGAAAACATTGACCCTATGGGCATTCACACCGGAGAGTCCATTGTAGTCGCCCCATCCCAAACCTTAAATAACTACGAGTATCACACCCTCAGGGAAATAGCTATCAATGTAATACGACACCTCGGCGTAGTAGGTGAGTGTAATATCCAATTCGCATTGAATCCAAACCCGCAAATGTCAACAGGACCCGCGCTGGATTATCGCATCATCGAAGTCAACGCCCGCCTCTCCAGGTCATCTGCGTTAGCATCAAAGGCAACCGGCTATCCTCTTGCCTACGTTGCAACAAAACTGGCACTCGGTTACTCGCTTACAGAAATAAAAAATTCGGTAACGCAAAAAACTATCGCGTGCTTTGAGCCTGCTCTTGATTATCTGATTGTAAAATTTCCAAGATGGGATCTAACTAAATTTGTAAAAAGCAACCACCTTATCGGTTCATCGATGCAATCGGTAGGGGAAGTAATGGCAATAGGTCGTAAATTCGAAGAAGCAATTCAAAAAGCGGCCCGAATGTTAGACCTTGGACTGGAAGGGATAACCGACGACAACATTCCAAATGCAGATTATAAAGAACCAACCCCCTGGAGACTCTTTAAAATTGCCCAAAAAATCAAAGACGGCCAGCCAATAGAAAAAATAGCCGGGGCAACAGGCATAAATAAATTTTTCTTAGAAAAAATAAAAAATATCACAGATGCCGAAAATAATCTCAAAAATAAAAAAACCTTAACTCGCGAAAAGTTACTAAATTTAAAACAACTTGGATTTTCAGATAAACGCATTTCAACGCTATTAGACTCAACAAACCAAAAGGTCAAATCGTTAAGAGACAAATACAAAATCGCACCCGTAACAAAACAAATAGATACGCTTGCCGCTGAATACCCCGCACAAACAAACTATCTTTATCTCACATACAACGGCACAAAAGACGACATCGATTCAAACTCCAAATCACAAACTTCAAATACCAAACAATATCAAAATCAAAAACTTCAAACACCAAACAGATCTAAAGAAGCTGATTTTGGAAATTGGAAATTGGAAATTGGAAATTCTGGCAAAGTCCTTATTTTGGGCTCCGGCCCATACCGGATCGGCTCATCAGTCGAATTCGATTGGTGTTCCGTAACTTCTGCTATAAGTGCAAAAGAAAATGGCTTCCTGCCTATTGTTATTAACTGTAATCCCGAGACCGTATCAACAGATTTTGATATGGCCGAAAGGTTATATTTTGAAGAGCTATCCGAAGAAACCGTACTGGAAATTTACAAAAAAGAAAATCCGCTTGGGGTCATTGTTTCAATGGGAGGCCAAAAACCAAATAACCTCACACCATATTTAGCCAGAGCCGGTGTAAACATTTTAGGTACAAGCCCCGCCTCAATAGACAACGCAGAAGACAGAGACAAGTTTTCAAAACTCTGCGACGATTTAGAGATTAGTCAACCACCTTGGGCAAAATTAAAAAGCACAGAAGACGCATTAAAATTTGCAAACTCGATTAAATATCCTGTTTTAGTACGGCCCTCCTACGTACTTTCCGGGGCTGCAATGAATGTTGCATTCAACGCCCAAGACCTAAGCGAGTACTTAAGTCTTGCCAGTAACGTTTCAAAAGAACACCCTGTGGTAATTTCCAAATTTATTCAAAACGCAAAAGAATTAGAAATAGATGCGGTGGCGTCCGGCGGCAATATCATTTGTCAGGCAATTTCCGAACACGTAGAAAATGCCGGTGTTCATTCCGGTGATTCTACACTCGTTCTCCCTGCCCAAAAACTATATATTCAAACCGTAAAAAAGGTTAAGGAAACTGCTGCCAAAATCGCCAAAAGCCTAAATATTTCCGGCCCGTTTAACATTCAATTTCTGGCGATCGACAACGAAATTATGGTTATAGAATGCAATCTAAGGGCAAGCAGAAGTCTTCCGTTTGTCTCAAAAGTCTTAGGAACAAATTACGCGAAACTTGCAACCCAAGCTATATTGGGCTTGAATCCAAAACCAATAAATAAAAAACTGCCAACCACTTATGTGGCAGTCAAAGCTCCTCAATTTTCATTTTCCAGAATCAAAGGCGCAGACCCCGTTCTTAGAGTAGAAATGTCTTCAACCGGAGAAGTAGCCTGCTTCGGGGATGACACAAGCGAAGCATTTCTGAAATCAATTATCGCAACAGGAACAACTTTACCCAAAAAAGCTGTCTTCATTTCTTTAGCAGGAGACGAAAACAAAGCCAAGTTCTTGGACAGTGCCAAAACCCTAAATACCATAGGGCTAAAAATTTATGCCACAGCCGGCACCACAGCTTTTTTCAAAAAAAACGGGGTAGAGGCAACCATGCTATATAAAATTTATGAAAAGAAAAAGCCGAACGTTTTAAACGTGTTGCATTCTAAAAAAGTTGACCTGGTAATTAATATCTTTGACCCATACTTTAAAAAAGAGTTCGATGATGACTACCAAATTCGAAGAACAACCATTGACTACGCAATTCCGCTACTCACCAATATGCAAACGGCCGAACTTTTCGTCCAAAGTATCAAAGAAAAAAAACTCAGTGATTTAAAAACTAAACCCTGGCAATCATACGTCAAATTTCAGAATTAACCTTCTTGTCAACGTAATTACCAACTTGACCATTTCCGCTATGAAAAGCCTTATGGACATCTTTAAGCTGAGAATTGGTAACGTGCGTGTAAATTTGTGTGGTAGCCACATTTTTATGGCCCAACATTTCCTGGACAGATCTTAGATCCGCTCCGTTTATTAAAAGATCAGTAGCAAAAGAATGTCGCAAAACATGCGGAGTAGCTTTAACAGGCAATCGAGCAGATTTGACATATTTTTCTACCATACGCTGGACAGAACGTGATGTTAATCTCATTTCTTCACTGCCAAGCGTTGGGTCGAGGCTGCCGGAATAACGAATGAAGAGTGGCTTAAACATATCTTTTCTTTTTTCCAAATACTTTCCTACCCATAGAGCAGCCCTGTCCGAAATAAACACAATCCTTTGTTTTTGCCCCTTGCCAATAATTCCAAATTCACGTCTCTCGAGGTTAATTGAGTCACGGTTTAATTTGCAAAGCTCCGAGACACGAAGACCTGTCGAAAATAACATTTCAAGAAGTGACTTATCGCGGACTCCAGGTTCTGAGCTTACGTCTGGCTGGGCAAGTAACCGCTCCAACTGATCCCTATCCAAAAACTTTAATGACCTGCTTTCTGCCTTCGGCAATTCAATTTTGTCCGGCGTAACAACTTTTAAATCCTTCTTAACCAAATAGCGCAAAAAGGATCGCAGTGAAATAACATAATAATTTTGGGTAACCTTTTTTAGGGGCAAATTACCGTTCGTGCTTAAAAAGTGGGCTAAATACACTCGATACTTCCTTATTAAATCGACTGTTAAGTCTTGAGGCTTGGAAATAGGCGCATTTCCCTTCTGCCAATCGTCAAAAAACTCCAAGTAATGTCGATAGTCGCGAATAGTAAGAGGGGAGAGGTTTCGCTCAATTTCGCAATATTCTAAGAAGTCGATGATCTGGGCAGTTAAATCAAACATAAACAATCTAGCAATATAACAATCTTCTATTTATTATCGTCGCAAAAGGGCAGGGAAGTCAACAATGTGCGACGTATAAACGCACGTCCTGAGCAAAGTCGAAGGATTCTGCGACACACCCAATCTAAAATTAAAGGTATCAAATCTAGATAATCAACTCTACAGTTTAAAAAAGAACCTATAGTTTGCAAATACCAACCTATTTTGATATAATCCCATATTTAATGGGAGCAGAAACAGGACTATTTACAAATACCACTACTAGAAGATCATTTCTAACAGGAGCAGGAAAGCGCGCCCTAGCACTAGCCGCAATCGGAGTCGTAGGTTGTTCCCAAGAAAATGGCAGTGATCAGGAAATAACCGAGACCAATTCACTGTCTGACAAAGCAGTGAATTTAAGACGCGATATGCGAGCTTATGAGGCTGAGAACACCAATATTCTCACCCAGGAAACCGTTTCCAAGATAGCTAAATATACTGAAGATCTTTTCGGTGAAGTATTTGCAAAGAAAGCCATCCCTCGCCAGATATTAGCATTAGATTATGACGAAGCAAAAAAATATGATATAGAGGCAGAGAAACCCCGCGGTGAAGCGTCCATCATATTATTTTCAAGAGACGCAACTGGAGAGATTCAAATTGACATTCCTTTAATTATATTTCTTGGCAAACCAGAAATCGGCGACCCAGGAGTCAACAAACTATCAGTAATAAGAGCCCTAATCGAACACGAATACACTCATACACAAACAAACGTAAAACTAGCATATAAACTAGACGGGCAAAATTCTATCAGGAAAGGTGTGGAAACTATCAGTGGCAGGACTTTTGAGTATACACACAAAAGAGGCCTGAAGTGGGTGAAGGGGCAAAAGAGTTCAGATGCAAGAAATGATATTGCGGGGTATTTTGACGAGATCAACACCCAAATGCTAACAGAATATTTCAACGACCCGGAAGGTAATGACCCAATTTTTGATCAAATCATAAAAAGTGAAACTTATAGAACAGGCACACTAGCTGCAAATTATAGATATGGGGCTGCCTTATTGAAAAGACTATATGCAAAATTAAACATTTCAATTAGCCAAGTGGAAAACTACCACTTTAACGCAGACCCCAAAGGACTTCTAGAAAAAATAGATGCTCAAATACTAGCGAGAGAGCTTAAATTAGATAAAGCAGCATCTCTGATTCTAATAGATATTAGCCCGTCTAGCGCGGAATCAATAACTGAATTCGAAGAACTCAAAAATCTAGTCGAATATGTTGAGCAATCGACAGAGACTAAAGTTAACTGATAGAATAAGTTAATGTCAACCCCAAAATACAAACGAGTTCTCCTTAAACTTTCCGGTGAAACATTTCAAGGCAGTCGAGAATTCGGAATTGATCCGCAATTTTGCCAATGGATTTCAAAAGAAATTGTCAAAGCAAAGGAAAGTGGCACCCAAATTGCAGTAGTTGTTGGCGGCGGAAACATCTTCAGAGGAACTTCTGCCGAAGAAAATGGCCTTGAGCGGACCGTCGGTGATTATATCGGCATGCTGGCAACAATCATGAACTCGCTTGCCCTACAAGCTGCCCTGGAAAAAGAAAACCAGCCGGCTAGAGTTCTTTCCGCAATAGACATCAAAGACGTCTGCGAACCATATATAAGAAGAAGGGCCATAAGGCATATGGAAAAGGGGAGGGTTGTAATATTTGCAGGGGGAACAGGCAACCCTTACTTCACCACAGATACAACTGCAGCACTGCGCGCGCTGGAAACCAAATGCGAAATAATCTTAAAGGCAACTAAAGTCGATGGTGTCTACGACAAAGATCCGCTTAAAAATAAAGACGCCATTAAGTTTGAAAAGATTGGTTTCAAAGAAGCACTCAACAGCAAAGAAATCGAAGTTCTGGACAACAGCGCATTGTCACTTTGCATGGACCATAAAATTCCCATTTTGGTCTTTGACGTTAATTTGCAGGGCAATATCCACAAAGCAGTTTCAGGTGAACTTGTCGGCACCCTCATCTCCTGATAAACCCACCCCATAGTAAAATAGCCCGTTTTAAGTTATAATGGGCAACTATGCCAACAGAACTTGACCGTCCAATTATTTTAGAGATCGACCAAAATGAACTAGAGATAGACTCATCTCACGTAAAACAAATCTGGGACGTAGCCAGAGTGGCAAATTTACAAATAGATGCGGCCGCTGGTAATCAGTTTCCAAAAGCAAACCGCCTTACCGATATCCAAAAATCAAAGCTAAACAACCGCATAAAGGATGTTTTTGACAACCAAAACACACTCGTAGTTCGCTACGGAACATTCGCAGTGGTCCTAGATAGCGCTCAAGGCGCCTATTATCAAATTGATGATCTTGAAGCCAGACGAGTCCTTTCTGGAAAATCTAGCTCACTTAAAACAAAAGCCTTTTCCGGCAAGCCGTCTGCAAACATTTCATTTGACGACGCTAGCGCTTGGATAAATGTTTCTTTAGATCAAAAAAGTTTTGCTCACGAATTATACGGACCTGACTATCCGGATGTTCCATTAATTTATGAAGTGCCAACAGGCCCTGAACCACCAATTCTTCTATTTGGTTTTAATCCATATGCAAAATACTCACTTTACCTCGAAAAATCGGTCGCTTAAGCCGTTTTTTGACTTCTTTTTAGCCACGATCAGCCCATTACAGCGCCCCTAACGGCTTTTTCTTATCTTACCTTTATACCAAACCGTTTAATTTAATATTTCGGGAACAAAAAGATACTAAAAAACTCTTTTTACATAAAAGAGGGGACAAATGAATCAAACTAGACAAAAGTTGTTTTTTTATATAAAACCAAAAAAAGAGAAAAGCCTGTTTTTATTAATAATTTGTAACTGGGCACTGGTCATTGGAAATTGTGTATGAACCTCTTCGCACCCTCTCTCAAACGTACCTTACGTCGCAAAAGTATCATTGTGCGACGTAGTACAGAAAAGGAGATTGCTCTCTCTTCGGAGAAGTACAGACACAAAAGTAAGAACTGAAATTGGTAAATGGTTATTGGTAATTGGTCATTATTAGCCCCATGTGGGGTCTTCTCCGGTAAACATCAAAAACAGCCCTCCCGTGCCTAATTAGCACTCTTAATGTTGCTGTGCAAAACTGATTTGTGCACGTGGGGACAAGAGCCTTAACCACAACCCTACTCCAAAACAACAACTCTCAACCCGTATCTCCTAAAAAGGATAAGCAAAACAAAGTCTTATAGTCCGATTCTCGTAATTTTTCACAATATCTCAGGTCATCTTTTCACATTATTATAACCGTATCAAACTATATCAGCTACTACACTTCCCTGTCTCCCTCATTCCTCCACTTTCTATAAAATATTTACGGGTGTTTTGCAGCTAAATCAAATGTCAGGCGCCAGTAGTCAAATGTCCCATTTCTCCTTCTTCCCTAATAAATACTATAGGTTATCCATTCCACTTAGTAGCAACCACAACAATAACCATTACAATAGAGGCAACCGCCAAATGCTCCCAGATAACCCTAGGTCTAATCTTCTCATGAAAAACAAACTGTCCGAGTCCCAAAAGTACATACATAATTGTCACCATTATTAGTGCTCCATTAATTGGAGCCACCGGCCAAAAAGATATGACCGCAGCTATCTCCGCAGAGATTAGAGTAAAGGTGCAGGCATGCACAAACACCTTGCGGGAAATAAAATCCTCAAGCTCGTACGACCATAACCCGACAAGATAAACCGGAAAACTTATGACTATAACCGCCGGTACTATTACGTACACCCCAAAGTGCAAAGATAAAAGCACATTTGTTAAGAAGAATGTAGAAACCAAAGAAAACAAAAGCCCGACGGCGTGAGCTGCCCTAAGGAGTGCAATTGTCCGAATAGCAGCAATATTGTAGATGTTAGACGTCAACATCAAAAGATAGACAGATATACCAAAAACAAAGGCAAATGGGAGTCTCGTTAGCCATCTAACGGGCAGCAAAAAATAAAAAAGCGAAGCGCCTATTACAAAATAAACCGGTAAAAGCAAAAGCAAAAAATACTTAATACCCGAAAGCTCACCCCACAGCGCAAACGCTGCCAATAAAACTGACGCAAAACCCAAAACAGCTATTGCCTGGTAACGTAAATTTACGGGCACGGTCTGGGTCGCAACCAAAACAAATGACAAAAAAAAAGACATAAATACTAACTTTTGTCTTTTAGTTATTTCATATGAAGTAATCCTTTTAAAAAGCCTCATCCCCTACTCACTTCCCTTTGTTACTCGCCTTACCCCTTGTACTTTTCTCGCCTTTGGCCCCTTTGTCTCTTTTGCCCCTCTTGATAACTCCCTTCTGTTTCTCCGTCAACCTCTCCATGTTAGATATTTTTAAATAGTGACATATTGCAACTGCCAGCGCATCTGCCGCATCATCTATATATCCGCTTTTGGGCTTTACCAACTTTCTTTTACCCAGATATCTCATTACGTGCTTTTGTATTTCTTTTTTGTCCGACCTTCCACTTCCCGTTATCGTCGCCTTTACATGTAGCCCTTGATATTCGAATATTGGTATCCTATAGCCCGCAGCAGCCGACAACACTACTCCCCTCGCCTGCCCAACTGTCATTGCAGTCCTGGAGTTAACTCCAAAAAACAACTGTTCGATAGATACACAATCAGGTTTATAATATCCTAATAATCTTTTTATATCTTTATGGATACTATATAACCTCATTGGCATTTCCATATCCTTTGATGTTACGATACAATCATAATCTATAAGTTCAATCAGTTTGTTGGAATCTTTGTCGTGGATTTTTATTACCCCATAGCCAGTGGTCGCAGTTCCCGGATCTATGCCGAAAATTATCATTTTCCCTCTCTAGGTTTCGGCCCGTCATACTCTATTTCATCATCCACTAACCTTCTCACCGGTTTCTCGCGTGTGGCTTCTTCCACAACATGGGCAACAAGCCCCGGGGTTCTGGCGATGATAAATATTCCTTTGCCTACTTTAGGGTTAAAATCCATTTCCAAAAGAAGCGCCGCAATTATTCCATCAATATTAAGAGGTAACGCCTTCCCGCCTCCAGAAAGTTCAGTCTCTAACTTTTGGGCAAACTTTACATACTTTCCAAAAAATCCCAAATCTTTGGCTATTTCAACAAGTGCTTGAGTCCTGGGATCCACACTGTAAACCCTGTGACCAAAACCGCTTAACCTTTCCCCTCGTTTAGAAAATTCCCCAACCACCTCAGCTGGCACACGCCCGACATATGCCTCAAAATTCTCCATCGCCTTTTCCACCGCTCCACCATGGAATTCACCAAATGCCAATATTCCGGCAGCAACCGCTGCCTGCACCGGCGATCCTCCGGAATAAACATTCCGGGCAGCAACAACGGAAGAGGGCGCCACACCATGATCGATAGAAATTGTCAGTATTGCGTCCAGCATTCTTTCGCTATTTTTGTCCGGTAATTTTCCTTGAAGTATTAAATAAATTGTCCTTGTAAACGAGGGCGATTGAGCAAGTTTCGTAAGGTCATAACCATAAACATACGGTTTCCCGTCCTTGTGGGTCGATATAGAAGTTCTGTATGCCTTACCCATTAGCGTATAGTATAACTTAAAACAAAATTAATCTTAAATTTAGATAGCATTTTTAATTAGCTTAGGTATATCCTCAAAGTTTTCAGCTACTATTACACCACTTTCTTTTAAAAACTTGTTCTTTTCATCCATTGAAAATTCCAAACCTACTATTGCACCCGCATGACCAAGAGCAGTGTCCTTAGGTAAACTTTCCGCAAACTTGCCTGCCAAAAATATTATCAAAGGCTTTGTAAACTTTTTTTCGCGAACTAACTTTGCTGCCTCTATTTCGCTACTCCCCCCAACTTCTCCAAATGCCACAACAGCTTTTGTCTGCGCGTCATGTTCAAAATCCAAAAGTAGATCTACAAAAGTTGTTCCAACTAGTAAATCTCCCCCAATACCCACAACAGTAGATTGCCCCAGCCCTGCACTTGTTATCATCGACCCTAACTCCGAACACATACCGCCGGATTTGGAAATCACTCCGACAGGCCCTTTACTAAAGGTGATTTTGGCATTCGGTCCGCCGATAGAACCAATTTTTCCTTCTCCCGGAGAAATTGCCCCGACCGAATTTGGACCCAAAACCCGAACTCCCGCCTTGCGTGCACGATATAAAATTTTGGCTGTATCCAAAACCGGAACTTTCTCCGCAAACATATGAACCAGTGAAATTCCAACGTCAATTGCCTCAAGCGCCGCATCCAGTGTCAGTAGTGGCGGTACATTTACCATAGTCGCGTCAATTGGTCCCACAGCACTAACTGCTTCTTTGACCGAATCAAAAACCGGTAACCCCAAAACCTCCTGGCCGCCTTTTCCTGGGGTTACCCCACCAACAACTTTCATACCGTAGTCAAGTAGGTCAACACACGCCGAAAGGCCTGATTTTCCCGTAATCCCCTGGATTAAAACTTTGGTATCTCTATTTACTAATATCGCCATTTTTGTTAAGTTCTCGACTTCGCTCGAACAATATTATTCGACCTTGTGGAGAATTTCGTTACTTTTTTCATTTGCCATTTGAGATTTGAATTCTTTGGAAAGCTCCACCATTTTTTTACATGCAACAGAAATTGGTGTTTCCGGTCCAAATAAATGGAAATCATAACCCTCTTTTTTGGCAAGTTTCTTAAGCATTTCGTAAGCTTCCTTTTGTTTTGGCCCGCCTCGTCTTACAACAATTGGGTAACTTGGTCTCGGTTTCACCTCCGCAAGTCCCTGGGCAAAACCGGCCAAAGTTTCATAAATATCCGTAAAATTAGCAACAGCCCCGGCAACCAAACATCCAGCCAGTCCTTCTTTTGATAATGTTATTTTTGTCAGCTTCTCGACTTTTTCGCGTGGTGGGTTACCAGAATATTCCGTGTAATTGGAAGGTTTCCCGCCATTTGCAACCAAAGCATCCATAACCAAAAGCGATGCCCCGCCTCCGGAAGCCAAAACCGCAATGTCTCCACCAAATTCGATAAATGTCGAACCGGCATTTCCCCTGTAATCTTCCACGTCTATTTTTTTTGCCGCCAGTTCCCTTTTTGTTGGCACAGCTCCCGCTGCACCTTTCGGCAAAACATCTAAATCCCTATGACGCGCCATTCCTGCGTCATCCAAAATTATTTTGGCATCGACAGCAATGTAACTTTCACCAACCTTAGCAATCGGGTTAACCTCAACCAACCTGCAATCGTATCGACTAAACGCATCCCACAACCTCATCAAAAAATCAATTAGATAATCGATATTGTTCGAGCGGAGTCGAGAACCACCACCACTAGACTTCTCGATTCGTCCCGCTATTTGGGACTCACTCGAAGAATAGCTTCCGGTTAACATTTTCCTTAGAAGTTTCGGATCCGGGCCCAAAAACGGATTAATATCCACTCTTACAATTTCCTCGGGATTCTTTGCTCGAACCTCTTCAATATCCATTCCCCCTTCTTGGGAAAATAACAAAAACGGCACTGCCAAAACCGTGTCGTATGTAATCGAAGCATAAAATTCTTTTTCAATATCCGCCTTTTCCGCCAGCGTTATAAACCGCACCTCTTCCCCCACTTGCCCTGAGCTTGCCGAAGGGTTAAAGGTTGATCCGAACATTTTTTTACAGAAATCAACAAGTTGCTTTTCATTTGTACAAACCTTAATTCCGCCACCCTTACCACGCCTGCCGGAAAGAACCTGCACCTTAGCAACTATTGGAAATTTAATGCGTTTTTTTGCAGCCTGCACTTCTTCTAAATTCTCACAAACCACAAAAAACGGGCTCTCGACTCCAACTTTATTTAAAATTTTATGCCCCTCAAATTCGTATAATTTCATAAACTAATGTAAAATTTTAGCATGGATGTTTCAAAAGCAACAGAAGCGGATATCAACGCAATTTTAAAGTTGCAGACTCAAATATATCGAACCGAAAAAATTGCAGACGGTGCCAAAGCCGCTTTGGCAAAACAACTTAAGGACGATACTTGCGATGTACTTGTTGCCAAGACAAACGATCAAGTCATGGCCACAGCGGTGCTCTATTATGTGGCCGTTGCCATCCGAAACAGCCACTATGCCCTGCTCGAAGGCCTGGTTGTCGATAAGTCACAAAGGGGCAAAGGCGTAGGTACAGAATTTTTCAAAAAATGTATAGAAACCGCCAAAGAAAAAGGCTGTTACAAAATAATCTTTACTTCAGGTTCAGACAGAACAGATGCCCATAAATTCTACGAAAAAAATGGCTTTGTCAAATGGGGCCTTGAGTTTCGAATGGATTTGTAAAGTCTAATGGCTCACCATTTTCATCTACTGGATTGTCTAAAAAATCTTTAATTTTTCGTAGGTCTTCACGAAAAAACACATTTACTTCCGAATTCTTACCATGTCGTATTTTTTTGTTAGCCACCCCAATTTCAGTCATAAAGGATGCAACTCCATCAAAAGCGTCCCTCCTATTTCCCGAAACTGGCAACCTAAAGCCCAAAGTAAAATACGCTTCTCTAAAATGCGCAACCACAGCTTTAGTTCGCTCATAACTGTTATAACTCATACGATCAAGAACACCCTGTTTTTGTCTCCAATCGGCACCCAATGTACGCCAAACCTCTGCTACATACTTTCCAGATCTTTCTTTTGCGCATTCTACATATACTTCTCGAGACATGCGAGGCTCAAGTCTTACCATTATAATGTGAGTAAATTATCGGCAATATCAAAGTTACTGTAAACCTTTTGCACATCATCTAAATCCTCTATTTTCTCAATTAGTGCCAAAACTTTCTTGGCGGTTTCCGCATCTTTTATCTCTACCAGCGTTGTCGGCTTTTTGAAAATCTCAAAACTCACAACTGTCAAACCTTTCTCAGCCAATGCATGTTTCACTTTCTCTACATCAGCAGGTTTTGTATAAACTTCAACTACGTCACCCGCGTCCTCAATATCCTCAGCGCCGGCATCTGCAGCCAGTTCGAAAAGTTCGTCTAACGATTTGCCGTTCTTTTCCACTGTAATCATTCCCATTTCGGCAAAGGCCCAATCTACCGCTCCAGGTGTTGCAAATGTACCCCCGCTTTTTTCAATTGTCGACCGTATCTCCGGCGTTGTCCTGTTTTTATTGTCGGTTGCGGCAACTACAATTAGTGCAACCTTATTTGGTCCATATCCTTCATAAACCACAGTTTCAATGGCAGCTGCCCCACCTTTACCCAAACCGCGGTCTATCGCCCTTTGCACATTCTCCTTTGGCATATTAATAGCCCGAGCCTGATCCATCATTAAGCGCAGTTTAAAGTTAGATGTCGGATCTCCCCCTCCGCCTTCGCGAACGGCAATAGCAATTGCCATACCCATCTTTGTAAACGCCTGCCCCCGCTTGGCGTCGTTTACCCCCTTTTGCCTCTTTATTGTTGACCACTTGCTATGTCCACTCATATAATTCTTTCTATGCTAAATTAATGCTTTTTTTCTCAATCTTTTAGCACGTCTTTCATTAGAAATCATGGTATCCACAGAATCTTTTAATTGTCTTGTATCACCCGAAACCGTATACAAAGGCCTCAGATTTGGTCTCTCCACAGCCTCCACCTTCATCCCCAACAGTTTTTCTGCAAATTCAGCAGTCCTCTTATTTGTATAACTAACGGTTACGGGGGGAAGAAAGCCTACCTTATCTTGTACTATCGTAAGAGCTTGACGAAAACTTATAAGTCCGACATACAATGTATCCCTTCTTCTTAGCAGTGAATGAAAAAGTCCAATCTTCAGCTCCTCCGCATTGGCAAAAACAACTACATTGCCATTAAATATCACATGTTCATGCTCTACAACCAGGTAAATGATTATAAACTACTCTTCTTTAGCCTGTCACTATTTACTATTATAGGTCCTACATTTTGAGGCCAACTTGGTTGAAACAAAGCCAATATTGAACACTCATTTTACCCCCACTACCCCAATATCGTTTCATATTTTTCACCTATTGACGGCTAATCCGCTTTATTCTAACTTAGGTTCCATGATTCAAAACGCCTCAAGTTGGCAAGGCACAACAGACATAGACGACCTAAGCCATCTGGCAATAGAAGCAGCTCTCTCCTCCGACTGGATAGAAGCCACAAAGATAAACCAAAAGATTCTAACGCTATCATCGGACAACGTCGAAGCCTTAAATAGGTTGGCAAAAGCCTTGATGTGTGCCGGCGAAATAGAAAAGGCCCAAAAAACATATAAAAAGGTGCTGGAAGTTGATCCCTACAATATTATCGCCCGTAAAAATATCGAAAAAATCAGCAAGCTAACCAATGGCGCAACCACAATAAGTAACAAGGCTAGTGGTCAAACAATAAAAAATATGAACTCAAACGGCCACGTAAACTTGTCAACCGTATTTCTATTCGAACCGGGAAAAACCAAAACCATAAACCTCCTTAACCTGGCATCTCCTCCAATTCTGGCCGCCCTAAACTGCGGGGACACATTGCAAATTGTCCCTAAAAAACACGCTATCTCGATTGCGACGCAAGAAGGGATTTACCTGGGAGCACTGCCTGACGATACTTCCCACAAAATGATTGTCTATATTCAAGGCGGCAATAAATACGAAGCTTTTGTAAAATCAGCAACCACCAAATCGCTAACAATTTTTATCAGAGAAGTCGAAAGATCGGCAAAGTTTGCAACTCAACCATCTTTTCAGGAAGCAAGAACAATCTCCGAAGATAAAGAGACCTTCTTTGCCTAGTCGCGCTTTATATCCCTAGGAGAAAATTCACCGGCCAGGGAATTATGTTTATCATGATCGTTTTGCCCCAACTCAGGCATGTTGTCTAAACTGGCCGGTCTCTTTTGTGTCGTCAGCTTTGCAAGCTCCGACCGTATCGCCTCAATAGACTTCTGCTCGTCGTCGCTAGCATTAGATTCCGGCTCGACTTTATCAACAATACCTCGCCACCAAACTCCTTCTTCGTCAACCTGACTTTTGGTCTCCCCAGCTGCATCCGGCGCCTGCGATACAGTTTGGTGCAATTGATAGTCGGAGGGTTCTTGCCCGGGTACAGGCTGTCGTGCGGTAGTACCATCCCCGCTATCCACCATACCAACTTCTAACTTTTTGAGTGACGGCGGTCCTTCCTTTTGTAACCTTCTGTTTTCTTCTTCTAACTTTCGCTGGTCACGTATAAGTGTCGCAAGAGCAATTACAAAAGATAAAACTAAGACAATAATTCCCAGTACTACAAAAATCATTTAAAATACTTTTTATTAAAATTTTCACCGATATGGATTGTCATGGTTGGATTTTCGGCCTCAAGAGTGTCATTTATATCACAGGTTAATGTCTTTGCCAAATAATTCACAGTGTAGCTTCCTTTTTTGTTTGTATAAATCAGACACTTATCTACGGTGTCTGCACTTCCAGAAACTTTATTGACGCGCCCCCCCACGCTTTTAACAAAACTTTGCATCAGGGCAGATGCCAGCTCCTGGGTACTTTCGTTAACAATGTTAATTTCAACATCCTCCCCAATAATTTTTACATTCTCCAGATAAGGAACAATTTCTTTATTTAAACCATTGGAACTAGCGCCAAGTACTTTGGTATCGCGAGGTGTAGATTTAGCGCTCAAGTCGACAAATTTTATCTCTTTCGGGCGAATAGTTTTAGCCTGCCACCATAGCCTTAAAGCTTCTATTCGAGTAATATTAGTATCTTCTTGCTTCGAAAACATTCCGCTAGTCAAAATCGCAGCAGGAGTCATAAAACTTGTAAAATTCTCAAACCTTTTTGCTAAAGTTTCGTCTTCGAGCGAGTCAACATTAAGATAAGTATTAATATTTGCCCCCAGAGTGGCGGAGAGCTTATCCGCAAATGCCTGGCCCTCCCCCTGAACAATTTCCCCAAATTTAACGACCGCGACTCTCTTTGGATCTTTTTGAAAAATGAAGGCTCCTGCCTTATCCCCTTTTAGACCCACGACAAAAGACGATACACCGTCCCAACTTTGCCTATTATTAAATTTTTTTTCTGAAGTTGATTTAAGAAGACCGTTGAAAGTAGCCAAACAGATAACTAAGGCAATAAAAATAGCACTAACACTTTTCCATTTACCAACACTACTATTATTTTTTTCCCACTTCACTCCGCTACGGGCACTAGATTTTAAATAATCTCTCATATCATTTCCTAAAAGCCAGGAAACAATTAATCTGCCCTAAAACCTATATCGAGGCTATTTGTCGCGACCCTTACCTTTTCCGATGATTTCAACACGAGGGGCTATTGTCGCACGTGGCATATGCTCAAGCCTGCGCTCAAGCACTTCCTTTTTTTGTTTCTTTTTCTCACCTTTAAAAAAACTGCTACTTCCCATATTAATCTCCTACACATTTATTCTATCAAGCATAAACTTTTAACTCAATACTAAATGCCTAAAATATCTTGTGCGAAACAAGCTCTTCAAAATGTCTGCTTTTCTCTTTTTTGATTTTGTCCAGGTCATCCCAGTTTTCTGCCAAAATTCTGGCAATATGCTTGCCGCCTACAGTTTCCGGCACAATCACATAATCGGCCCCCGATTCATAAAGCTTAATGGCGTCATGTATCCAGTAAGCAGCACCGATTATCGGCCCTTTGTAGTTCTTCTCACGAGCAGCCTCAATAAGTCCTAAGCTGTCGGCAATATCAGGATCCGTTATTACAATTAAACTTGCGCGTCCAAGCTCAAGCTCCTCAATAACCTCAGGGTCACTAATATCTCCAAAAACAGCATTGTAACCGGCCGATGTTAACTGATTAAAAATCGTGGGGTTAAAGTCGATTACAAGTATCTGGTTCTTATCTTTAATTTTTGTGGCCAGATACGCAAGTATGTCAGACCCCATCTGCTCCCCACCCACTAGCACTATATGATCTTTTAAATTATCGCGATGGGCTACATATGGGTCGTTTCCTTTCTCCGGAAAAATTTTAGCAATCGGACCCTGCAGATATTTATATATCGCGGCGCCATAAAGTATCATATAGGAAGAAAGAGTTATCGTAACCACACCAATCGCGGCAACAAGAGCGACCTCGCTGGAATTAACATGTCCCAACCCCAAACCAACAGTCATCATAATCAGCGAAAACTCGCTAACTTGTGCAACCGTTGCAGCTGTCAAAAAAGAAGTCCTGTTACGGAATTTTAAAGTAAGCATTATGGCAAGCACTATTAGTGGCTTTCCAACAAGAATAAAGAGGGACAGAATAACAATATTTCTAATGGGAAAGCCGGAGCCTGCCGAAAACGAAGCACCAAGCAATATAAAGAATATTATTATAAAAAAATCGCGAAGGGGCTTTACCCGTGCTGCAATTTGAATTCTGTAAGGAGACGACGCAATAGCGATACCTGCCAAAAATGCTCCTATTGCAACAGAAAATCCGGCAAGCTCGGCGAGTGCCGCCAATAAAAATGCCCAGGCAATTGCTCCGACAAAAAGTAGTTCGACCGAAGTAGATGCCAGCCTAAAAATAGTTTTTAAACCAAATTTTGTTACCAAATAAGTAAACAGCACCAAAAGTAGACCTTTCACAAAAATAAAACTAATAAGCGAAAACGATGGCACCTGGGACTCCCCGAAACCGGAAAGGACCATAAGCGCAATAATTGCCACGAAATCCTGTATCAGAAGATAACCAATAGAAATTTTTCCGTACAAGGTCTGCAAATCATTTTTTTCAGCAAGCAACTTAATAATAATTACCGTAGAAGAAAAAGTTATTGCAACCGAAATATACAAAGCAGGTATAGTCGAAAAACCTAAAGCACTTATGATAATAAAGCCAACCAGAGCAGTAAAAAGAATTTGCCCCAAGCCCATATAAATCGCTGCTCGTCCGACATACTTTAAATCTTCGATTTTAAGATCTATTCCGACCAGAAATAATAAAAAGGCAATGCCTAAATTAGACAAAAGCTCCAGGGCCTGTTTATCAATTGCCCGAAACAAGCCAAAAACGGAAATTATTACCCCGGTAAATATATAGGCGACAATTAGAGGCTGTTTAAAAATACGCGCCAATATCCCCAAAAATGTAGCAATAACCAAAATTGACGATAACTCTAAAAACAAATGTTCCATAGGCAGTCTCCTACCTATTGTTAATTGTTGCCCAAAAAATGTCAATTGCAATAAATCAAACGGCAACCAGTTGCCCCAGTGCATCCCTAAGATCAGGTGGCAAATCAGACCTAAAACTTAAAACCTTTTTTGATTTTGGGTCTTTAAACTCGATCTTCTCAGCATGCAAAAATAATCGTGGACACCATAATAAATCGAACTTTATAAGCTTTGCCGGTCCATAAATTAAATCAGAAACAATGGGACTGCCCAAACTTTTTAAATGCACCCTTATCTGATGAGTACGGCCGGTTTTCGGAAAAAGTTTTACGAAAGAGTAATTCTTTGCCTGCTGTTTTAAATATTTTACGCGCACTTTTGTCAGCTTTAAATCATCACCCAAAATTAATTTTTCAAATTCAGCCTCGTCAAATACAAGTCTTTTTTCTACGTTATAACGTGTTTCCGATTCCCTACCGTTTTTCAAAATCCCAAATTTTCCAAACTTGCCAATCCTGGCAATGGGCAGATCAATTACACCCTCATCTGCCTTAATATCACCGTGGGAAAGCGCAATATATGTTTTTTTAACCTCGCGATTTTCAAATTGTTCCTGCAAGTTTGCAAATGCTTTTTGTGTTTTTGCAACCACGACCAACCCCGACGTTTCCCTATCCAGCCTGTGCACAATTCCCGCTCGCCCGCCAACCCCCAGATCACCTTCTGCCAATTTTAAGTATTTTGAAATTTGGTTTTGTAAAGTATCACCGCTTGCGGTAACAGAGTTATTAACCACCACACCGGGTGGTTTATCAACAACTAAGAGCAGATCGTTTTCAAAAATAATATCAAGTTTCATTTAGTCACCGTTCTGCTTTTCAGGGCGTCATATAATACCACCAGAACCCCTAAAGTTAATATAAAATCAGCCAAATTAAAGGTAGGAAAAACACGAGTTAAAGATATGAAGTCGCGAACGCATCCATAAATAAGCCTGTCCAGTAAATTACTAACTCCCCCGGCAATAATTAAGCTATAACCAAAAATACGTAGTTTCCTGCTTTCCGCCCCAATAAGATAGCCAAACAATAGGAGCGTCAAAACAGAAACAACAAGTGGCTTAAAATCCAGGCCAAACGGCCCTCCACTATTGCATGCTACGGGAAAATATTGAATTGCAACCCTTTTAGTTACCTGGTCAGCAACTAAAACCGGTACTGCGAACGCAAGAATCTGAACAAGCTTTTTATCGGGAAACCCTGGCACTCAACAATTGTTAAATGTCATCTGTTAAAAGTCAAATCCAATTAAATCCAAGTTAAATTCCGCAATCACTTCTTTTTCTCCATTTCACCTTTACACTTCAAGCAATACAAGGCTTGTGGTTTTACCTCGAGCCTTTTAATATCTATTACTTTTTTGCACCTTTCACACTTGCCATATGTCCCCTTTTTAATCTTTTTGAGTGCAGACTCTATTTCAACCAGGTCGCTTTTCAGGCGTTGCTCTAAAATCACGGTGCGCTCATGACCGGACAAGACGGCAGCATCTGTCCCCGGTTCCACAATAATAGACCTGTCTTCCGTAGCAAACGGGTCTTCTCGTCTTAGCCTCCCCAGCTTTGACAAAACAAGCTTTCTCTGCTTTTCTATGTTACCGGTAATTACTTTTAAGTTAATCATCTGCCTATACCGAATGCGTGAACAAAATCAACAATTGACAGATAAAGTTCGCGGCCTATGTATTTTACTAGAAAGTATACCCATTTGACCACTAAGAAAGGAGAAAGAACAAGAATCCTTGCCAAATTGTTAGCTTCTCCCAAATTAGTCAGAATACGCTTCAATTTAAATAAGAAAAGTAAACTCGCACCAAATGTCGTTTTTACATCTACAAATAATTTTCGCTTGGATAATAGATACCAACCTATGGTACCCAAAATAACTGAAAGAGAGGAAAATACCATTACCCACGTAGCACGCTCACCGGGTATATTTTTAAATAAGATAACCATTCCCAGATTTAAAAATCCATTACTTACGATAAAAAAACATGCGGAAAACCCTTTATGTTTTTTCCTCAATTCGAATTTTTTGACAGCCCAAAAAATCACCAGGTAACCGATTGTGTATAAAAGCTGATTTAAGCCATTACCTATATCAAAAAAATATTTGGTACCTAATATAAACAACACAAGAGAGTATACAAATGCGCAGAAGGCAAATCCTTGAGCCGCAAAATCAAATATATACCAAAAATTTTCCCGCTTACTTCTTAAAAAGAGGAAGACCAAAATTAATCCACCCACCAAAGCGCCATATAAATCAAACCCCGAAAAAGCATTAAAAAATATTAAGCGCCTTATAGACCATTTGTAAAAATCGTATCTTACAATAAAATCTGTAACCCTTCCAATAATCAGCGCCCCCATAAAAAAAACCGCAGCAGTGTCAAGTAATGTCTGTGAATCAACAAGTTCGTGTCTTCCTGCCCTCCAAAATAAAAAAAGGCCCAACATAATTGCGGAAATTAAACCACCAAAATAGACAAGTCCATAAAGATTGTTGAAAAATAGGGTTTCTAACATAATGCTTTTGCTTTGCCCAACAGAGCCTCAATATGATATTATGAATCTACGCTAGTCAGCAAGTCTGGCCCCTGTAGTGTCTCTGCGTGGCCTGCAGACTCAAAAACCTATGACCGCAACCGCACACGCCTTAATTGGGGCGAGTTTTGCCACCATAATTTCAAATCCGATAATTGGTGTTCCCGTTGCGTTTATTTCACACTTTATTGCAGACTTTATCCCCCATTGGGACGCAGGAACCAATCATCGTAACAAATCCAATCTTCGCCTCAAAATAGAAGCCACTTTCGACGTTCTTCTGGGCTTTGCCCTAGTTCTTATGCTGTTTAAAACCCAAACAATGCAAAACCCTGTGTATATGTTTTCTATGGTTATTGCTGCACAGCTTCCGGATTGGTTAGCGGCACCAGACTACATGTTTAACCTAAAAGTTCCACCTTTTTCTTGGATGTATAAAATTGGCCACGAAACAAACACTCGCATGCAGCTTCCTTGGGGTTTGGTGACGCAAGTGGTAACAGTCGGACTTTTAGTTGTTTTCGCCCTCGGCGGCCCGCAAAACCTAGGTACCGTCCTCGCCGCAAATTTTTAAGCCTCTGCGCTTGCTTTTGCTTCTATTCTTGCTCTAACCGTATCGGCAATTACTTTGGCAGCAGTACGAGAACCCTGATCTTCATTTCTAAGCAGACCAAAACTATCTTCCCACTCCTTAAATTCGCTCATTTCGATTTGCAGACCAGAACTTAGCATTAAGGGTTTTGACTTCATGCCAAACATCACTAACCCAATCTCGCTGATTGAATAAACCTCTGCTCGTACTGGACTATCACCATTATTAAAAGCAACCCTTACCTTGTCTGATCTTCCTCTATCTGATTCCCCACCTTTTTGGAAACGCAGAACTAGTTCATCACCTATTCTTTTTGGAGATTCATCATCATTTACCAATCCCCGAAGGTAATCGTAGCTTTCTTTATTTTGTTGATTTATCTCTGTAATGGATAATTCTGGTTTTTTTGGTTGAAGAGTTTCGTTAGTCATCGTTGGAATAATAATCTGAGTCTATCCAAATGTCAAACATCGTTTTTTTAATTTACCAACCTCTAGCACCTAGGCTCTATCACCTTTCGCTCTATTTCGCCCTCTCAACATAATCCCCTGTTCTGGTATCAACCCGAACAACTTCTCCATTTTTTATAAATAACGGAACTTTTACAACCAAACCATTTTCCAGAACTGCATCTTTATAGGAAGCACCAACTGTGTTGCCGCGGGCTGCCCCTCCGGTCTGCTCAATCTTGTAATCTACGATTTTAGGAATCTCAATGTATAGTGGCCTATCATCAATAGAAAAAAGCGTAATCTCCATTCCTTCTTTTAAATATTTACGAGCCTCCTCTACCAATTTTTTTTCGATTGCGAACTGGTCATAAGTTGTCGTGTTCATTAAGTGAACCTGGTTGTCGGTGTATAAATATTGGACCTTTTTCCGATCGACACTTACATCATTTACCCGGGCTCCGGTAGGAAACGTTTTATCGGTGTTGGCGCCAGATTCTAAATTCTGGACTTTAACCCTAATTGTTCCGGAACCACGCGCGACCTTTATATGCTCGTACGTAAGCACCAAAAAGTACTTACCTTGATCTTCGAATACAGCGCCGTTTCGCAGTTCGGTAACAGAAATCATAAATTATTTTTTAGAAGATTTTTTTGAAGAAATCCTGCTGTAGCGAATCAAGCCAGACGAAGGGACAACCTCTATACCATTTTTTATTAGCTCATCCAAAAATAAATTAGCACCAATTGAATCTGCCGCCATATGGCCAACATCAATGGCGTTTATATGGGCTTTTCTAAGTTCCTGCACGGACTCTTCCGGAATATGCATCTCAATTAACGTTCCAACTCCGGCATTTGCAAGTTCCATATAAAGCTCTTTAGACGGGTTAGTCCCTCCGGTAAACGAGATAGCAATTTTGCCAACTCTACTTTTTTCGCTTCCGGACACAATACTTGGTCCGGCTTTACCTCGGATAGCTTCTGCAAATTCAGGTATTTCGGAAATGGAATCAAGTATCTCACCAAGGGTGTCAAACTTTTTATCGTTTAAATAATTTCTCATAAATGCGTCGCCCAGGTTGTCCCACGGCGTATGCAGTGCTACAAGCGGGACATCCAAAAGTCTTGCCGTGTCGATCGCCTGCGAATGGTTTCTCGGCCCAATTCTCCTTCTTATTAAACCCATACTTTCCTCAAGAAGCGCATGGGCAACATTTTCCGGCACTCCTTTTTCGGCAAAAGTATCTATCTGGATATCCATAACCTCGTGAAGACTTGCAAGGGCGTGTCCACTAGGATGATGAGCAATTAACAAATCGATTTTTGCTCCTTTTTCATTTAACCTGTCTACCAAAAGAACTTCGGTAGCATCAGCATCAATGCCGGCCATCACCTTTTTAACCGGTTTTTTAGGGTTTCCGAAAAGGATTCTTGTGTCGGAATACGGATTTTCAAACGACTCTTTGTCGTAAAGGTCCTTTTTTTTATCGGAAAATTTCTCAAAATCTTTTTTTCTCTTTGCCAGGATATTTTTTACCTTACTAAGTCCGCGTGGGTCAGCATCCATCCCCATTTTTACGCCCAGCCGGTAAATATCGTCTACAGTCATCATATTAAAGAAGAATGATATAATAATTAACGCGTTCCATCAAGCTTTTATCATGCCGCGGTGCTGGAAAGAAAGTTTTGGCTCTGCCAAAAGTGATAGACAGTTACAAATCCTTTTTAATGCTTTGCATTAAAAACATGAGCAAAGAAAACTAAAACGTATAAAAAAACATAATGGCGCGGTGGCGGAACTGGCAGACGCGTAAGTCTCAAAAACTTATGATCGCAAGATCATGTGGGTTCGACTCCCACCCGCGCCACTTAAATACCGTGAGGGCTTACCCCGTAAATTTGCGCCTCGAGCCGTATTCGAGGAAAATTGAAAAGGCGAAAGGCAAAAATCAGCGGGGTTCGATTCTCTCCCGTGGCACAACAAAAGAATATCTTAAAAATTTTAAAGAATGATAGGAAATGATTTAAAGTACAAATCTCGCGCATTCGGCATCCGTTACTGTCAACAATACTCCAGGACCCGAAATCAAGTCGTTTGCATAAACACCCGTATCTGCAACCTGGCAACCAACAACAAGCATATTTAAAACAGAACTTGCGCTATGCTCTGTCAAGTGGTGTCCCTTTCGCAATTCTACAACATCATCATCGCAAAGCAGATCATAACTATTATCTGCACCACTTTTCCTAGCGGTTAAAACAATTCGCTTTCTCTCGTTAAGCTTCTCTATGACACCATAACCGGCATCAATGATCAAATCCAAATCACGCAGCCAAGGCTTTTCCCTGATATTAATCATTCTCCGCGCCAAAACACCTTCTGGAACACTTAATTCTGGCAGCGTTCGCGCTCCGTTCTCTCGTTCGTCAGTCATTATTCAATTAGTGAGGCAACTCTTGGGGCATCTTCGCGTTTGATTGCTGGTTTCTCTTTGGGCATTCTTTGTTTTTCCAAGCCATAAAACTTTACCCGCTCTGCTTTAAAGATCATATCAATTTCCCCCGTCGGTCCGTTTCGGTGTTTTTGAATATCCAATTTTACATTTTCCCCATTTTCCTGGTCCGGCCTCCAGATAAACATTACAACGTCTGCATCCTGCTCAATAGCACCGCTTTCGCGGAGATCCGCAAGCTGCGGTTTTCTACTCCCCCGCTGCTCGACGGCACGGGAAAGCTGAGAGCAAGCAAGCACCGGAATTTTAAGTTCACGGGCTAAATTTTTTAGACTTTGTGATATCTCACTTACCTCCTGCACCCTGTTTTCCAAATTCCGTCCATGTACAAGCTGTAAATAGTCAACAATCAGCAAAGACAGACCGTGTTCTGCCTGCAGGCGCCTAGCCTTTGTTCTCATTTCCATTATATTAATTGCCGGCGTATCATCAATAAAAAGTGGTGCGTCAGCCAAAACCCCCATTGCTTCCTGCAAACGGTCAAAATCATTATCATCAAGCTTGCCGGTTTTCAATTTCCAGGCGTCGACTTCACTTTGAGCAACCAACAATCTGTCTACAAGTTCCTCTTTGCTCATCTCCAGGGAAAACATGCCCACAGGCAAACCCTCTTTTACGGCAACGTGTGCAGCAATATTTAAGGTCAAACTTGTTTTTCCCTGACCGGGGCGGGATGCTAAAATTATTAAGTTAGAATCCTGCATCCCTGCGAGCTTTCCGTCCAAATCCCAAAAACCGGTAGGAACCCCTCGTAAACCACCCGCTTTATGATGAAGTTCGTCAAGTCTGTCAAAACTCTCCGCTAGAGCATCTTTAAGAGTTATGAAGTTTTGCTTTAGTTGTTGCTGGGAAAGTGAAAAGACAGATTGTTCAACTTCATCAAGAAGCGTTCTGATGTCTCCAGTCTCTTCAAACGCATTTTGCGAGATCTTAATTCCGGTCGCAATTAACTGCCTCTTAACATATAAATCCCGGACTATCTGTGCATATTGAGTAATGTGCGATGATGTTGGAACTCCCGAAACAAGTTCCGACAGATAGGAAGTCCCACCCACTTTGTCCAGTTTTCCCCGTTTTTTAAGCTGGGCTGTTAAAGTTATTAAATCAACGGGATCTCGTTTTTCGTATAAATCGTAGATGGCGCCTATTATATCCGCATGCGCCTCTTTGTAAAAATGGTCGGGACGAAGAAATTGGGCAACTGCCACAACAGAATCACTGTCCAGTAGAATTGCACCAATTATTGATTTTTCTGCAACAAGATCTTGGGGAGGGACACGCCCTTCATTTACTTTTGGCATATATATTTCTGCAGGCTGTTTTTACTGGTTCTGCTCAAATACAACAATTTCCAGCTCTTGTGGTATCCGATCATTTGAAACCGACAACTTAGTAACTGTTTCAACTTTTTCTTTACCCATTGCCCTCAAGAAGTCATCAACCGGTGCCAACTCGAACTTTAAATTCTTAGTTTTGTAATGCATCGGCACAACAATTTTTGGCTCAAGTTGTGCAATAATATCCGGCGCATCTTTAGCCTCTATTGTATAAACACCACCCACCGGAACCATAAGCACATCACAGCCGGAAAGCGCCTCAACCTGATTTTGGGTCAACTGTTTTTGTCCTAAATCTCCCAAATGAACGATATTAACGTCGTCTATTAAAATTTGATATATCGTGTTTTTCCCTCGTTCCTCACCATTTTTATTGTCATGGAAACTGTTTACACCAACTATATTCACCCCAGAAATTTCGTACTCTCCCGGCCCGGAAATCACAAATGGTTGTACGTCTCCTGTTGCTTTAACACCTTGAGGATAATTATGGTCTTCGTGTGCGTGGGTAATACAAACCACATCAGCATCAAGCTTTGCCAGACCAAGACCGGTAAACTGGGGGCTATATGGGTCGATAACGAGGCTGGCGCCTTTACCTTTTATTTTAAAACATGCTTGTCCGTACCACCAAATATCTACCATAGATTTAAAGAGCGCCAGTTATCATAACACAACTAAACCAGCGTCCGTCAATCCCAAATTCTGCCCCAGATGTCAATTGTAAACAAGGCGAAAAAATGATATCGTTAAGAACTAGTTAACCCTAATGCGCACTGTAATAAATCTTCTAATCACAGCAGCAATTATCCTAGCAACCGGTGCATTAATTTTCTGGCTTTGGCAAAGACAGCCAAAAGGTGTCGAACAAAAGCAGGAAAATAAGCCCCAAATAACCTTAGAAAATCCAAAAGAAGATAAAACCACAACTACTCTTTTAACATCTCCAAAAGATAATGATGTAGTCCTGGAAAATGTTGTTAAGTTTACAGGTAAGTCAAGCCAGGGAGACAAGATACTTATAATCTCCGATAGCACAACCGATGTTGCAGCAACTAACTCGGATGGCTCATTTTCACTGGAAGAAAAATTGTCAGACGGCTTAAACCTCATCAAAATAGTTGCGTTGGACAAAGACTTAAAAGAAACAAAAAACCAAATCGTCAGCTTCTACTATCAAAAGGATACAAAGGTAAAAAACACTAAAGTTATAGCGGGTACTGTAAGTAAAATATTTGATAATTTAATAACAGTAAGCGCTACAAGCGGCGACCAAAATGTGCGCACAAACACCCAAACAGTTAAATCTGCCCCAAAGCCTGCGGCCACCAAGTCTCCCACCCCACCACCAAAATCCGGTAGCATGGATATCAGAGTCGGAGATTATGTGGTAGCCCTCGGTAATCCATCTTCAGCTAACGAACTCATAGCTTCGTCGGTCGAAATAATTCGCGACAATAAGCCACAAATTACAACAAAATATGTAGCTATTACAGTTTCAAGTGTTGTAAAAAGCAAGATCTTCTCGGGTAACAATATCCAGGATACAAAACTTGTTGAGTTTAAATTAGGTAAAACCAATATAATAGATACCGATAAAAAAGCGGACGAAAAGGCAATTGTCAAAAACAAAAAGGCTATAATTTTCTACACGACCCAAAACAACGAAAACATAGTTTCGCTTGTCTACATACTCCCCTAGCCTGTATTATTAAGTTATGCAGCAAGCACCGCCAACACCAAAAGGTTTCCGGGACATTCAACCCCCATACGCAAAAAAACGCCGGGAAATCATAAATATCATTGCACCAGTTTTGGAAGAAAACGGCTTTGTCCTACTGGAAACCCCAACTTTGGAATTTGCTTCTACCTTAACAGGCAAATACGGCGAGGAAGAAAAGCTGATTTATAAATTCAAAGACAGAGGAGATCGCGAACTCGCCCTTCGTTACGACTTGACTGTTCCTTTGGCCAGGTTTATTGCAAATAATCAAAACTTGCTCAAACCAACCTTCTCCAGATACCAAATTGGTCAGGTGTTTCGGGGCGAAAACCCCCAACACGGCAGATACCGCGAATTCACCCAATTCGACTTCGATACTGTCGGACCAAGTGGAGTCGAAGAAGATGCCAAAATAATTGCTTGCGCAATTGAATCAATAAGACCCCTCGGGCTCAAAAACGCAATAATGACCATTAATGACAGAGAAACTTTATCAATTTTTGTTGTCAACGAAATACGAATTATCGACAAGCTGTACAAGGTTGGGATTGACGGTGTTGAGAAAGAGTTAGAAGAAAAACAAGTATCAAAAGAAAAAATTCAAAAAATCAAAAACTTCGTAAAAAACAAACCTAATCCCCCCGAAAAACTACAAAAAATCTTTGATGCTCTTAACAATAAATTCGGTCTAAAAGAAGACGCTGACTATTCCTTCGATCACACCTTAGCTCGCGGACTTGATTATTACACTGGTTCAATCTTTGAACTCAAACCAGATAATAATCCTACTTCACTGTCTATAGGCGCTGGCGGCAGATATGATAATCTGGTTGGCATGTTTGCCGGAAAAGATATTCCCGCCGTTGGTTTCTCTTTTGGACTTGATCGTATTGTCGACTCACTACTCAATGACTAGAATCAACCCTGCTTTTCTCTATCTGATAATCGCCGCAATTCTCTGGGGTGCCGTCGTACCAATAATGAAAATAACTCTAGAAGAAATTCCCATTTTTTCCCTAATATTTTTACGTATGGGCTTTGCATCTATTCTTCTTTTTCCTCTAGTTTATAAAAAATTAAGAATAGAAAAAACAGACTGGAAAAATACTTTTCTTGCCTCATTTTTTGGAACTAACTTAAACCTCGCATTTTTCTTTTTTGGACTGGAGCATACGCAGGCCATCAACGCATCCGTAATCCTTGCAACCGCTCCCGTTTTTACACTGGCCATCGCCCACTACATTCTAAAGGAAAAGTTTTCAACTAAACTTGTTTTAGGATCCCTACTCTCATTGGTTGGTACCGTAATTATCGTAGGCATTCCGGCATTTCATCTTAGTTTGTTGTCAACGCTTGGCAACATATCTTTAGTCGCTTCTTCCCTTGCTTGGGTTGGCCACGAAATTTACGCCAAAAAAATCCTTAAAAAATACGATCCTCTTGTGGTCTCTTTTTACACTATGGCAATAGGCGCAGTTGTCTTCTCACCCATTGCAACGTCAGAACTTTTTACAAACTCCCTCTGGTTCACACATGTAAGCATAAGCGGCTTTTTGGGCCTTTTGTACGGAATAATATTCGCGTCCTTCATTTCTTACACCCTGTGGCAAAAAGGTTTGGCAGTGCTTCCCGCCGGAGAGGCTTCATTTGTCTTTTACCTCCTACCGCTATTTGGAATAATTTTCTCAATCATTCTCCTCCACGAAAAATTCAATCCAATCTTAATAGTTGGTTCTCTTATAATCGTAGCCGGCATAATCCTAGCCGAATTTCACCGCAAAACTCATCCACTACCCAAACACCTTCAGGGCTAATTGCCTAAAACCTTCTTTTTTGTTAAAATGACTAGCTATATCAGCAGTTCAACTTGAAGCTTCACTTCAATGTTTTTCTCTGATATTTTCAAATAAATATTTATAAAAAATTAAAGAGCAAATTTTAAAATGAAACAAGGCATCCATCCACAATACTTTCAGGACACAAAGGTAACATGTGTTTGTGGTAATACGTTTACAACAGGGGCAACCGTCCCGGAAATTCGCGTGGAGATTTGCTACAGCTGCCACCCGTTTTATACCGGCGAAATGAAGTATGTAGACACACTTGGTAACGTAGAAAAGTTCCAACAAAAGCAGAAAAAAGCCGAAACTCACAAGGAAACTATTGTTAAAAAAGTGCAGGAAAAACAAGAAAGAAAAAGGCCGGAATCCTTAAAAGACATGTTCGACCTCGTCAAAAAACAAGCCTCTTCGTAGCTTCGCTAAATTTTAAAATTCTTAATTTTCAATTTTAATTGAAATCTTAATGTTTAAACATTTAAAATTAACTAATTGACTTAAAATTAAAAACTTAAAATTATATGAGTGATTACTTAAAACAACAAATTGCAAATCTGGAAGCAAAAATAGAAGAGGCTAAAAAATTAGCGTCACTAGATTCTTCTATGGCAGAGCTCGCGCAAGAAGAAATTTCCAAACTGGAAGAAGAGAAGACTTCCCTTGATAAGGCACTATCCGGTGAAAAACCGCAAACTACTGATATTTCCGGCAATTCCATAATCCTGGAAATAAGAGCAGCAGCCGGCGGAGACGAGGCAGGTCTTTTTGCTTCCGACCTATACAGAATGTATACAAAATATGCAACCAACCAAGGTTGGAAAATCGAAGAACTGGACAAAAACGGGGGGGGTATCGGCAACATCAAGGAAGTCACCGTAAAATTTTCCGGCAAACATATATACGACAAACTAAAGTGGGAATCCGGCGTCCATCGGGTCCAAAGGGTCCCCGAGACAGAATCCGCCGGACGTATCCACACCTCCACAGCAACAGTTGCAGTATTACCGGAAGTTGCGCCAACACAGATAGAAATTAATCCGCAGGACATAGATTTCGAAGCATTTCGTGCAGGTGGACACGGCGGTCAAAATGTTAATAAGGTTTCCACAGCAGTAAGGATTAAACATATTCCAACGGGAATTATCGTCAAAGCCCAAACCGAGAGGTCACAATCTCAAAACAGAGAAATAGCTATGGAAATCTTGCGCGCCCGCCTGTATCAGCTGGAAGAAGAAAAAAACCAATCGCGAGTTTCAGGAGAGAGATCTATTCAATTAGGAACCGGCGACAGAAGCGAAAAAATCCGTACTTACAACTTCCCGCAAAATCGTCTTACAGATCACAGAATAAATAAATCGTGGCATAATTTGGAAATGGTTATGGAAGGAAGATTGGACGATATCCTCGCATCTCTTCACGGGGCCGCAAACACCTAAACCCTAAAATAATCCTACTGGTTCGGTGCCTCGCCCAAGTTCAAGGTCAAATCCAGTGTCCTCTCATCACGAAACACCCTAACCCCCACACTGTCGTCCACTTTTTTAGATCTTATTATGGCAGTTAGCGTATTATCATCCTCAAGTTTTTTGCCATCGAATTCGACGATTATGTCGCTAACCTTAATGCCCGCCTTTTCCGCAGCGCTACCGCCAACAACTTCCCGCACCAATTCCCCCTGCGGTACATTGTTAAGAAGAGCAACATCGCGGGATATATGAGTGTACCTTACACCTAAAAATGGCCTGGAAATTTTCCCACCGCTATTTTGAAAATCGCCTAACAACTGTTTGGCAACGTTAATTTTAAGCGCAAATCCGATATTTTCGGCAGACGCAACAGCAGTATCGATACCAATTACCTGCCCGGAAGTGTTAACCAACGGGCCACCAGAATTTCCCGGGTTAATAGCCGCATCGGTTTGAATAAGATCATCTAGTTTCTCCGCAGCACCGGTTGATGGGTCAAGCGGCGAAACCCCTCGCGACAGACCGGAAACAACACCTGTTGTTACAGTATTTTCAAACCTGCCAAGCGCGTTACCAATTGCAATCACTTTTTGACCCACCTTTAGATGATCGGAATCTCCAAGTTCAACCGGCACTAAATCGCCAGCATCAACCTTAACGATTGCCAAGTCATTAAACGGATCACGGTTAATTTCTTTTATCTGGTACTTTTTCTCCGTCCCGTCATTGGCCTTTATTATTGCAATATATTTCTGACCCTCCTGGGAAACAACGTGTTTGTTCGTCATTATTAGGCCATCCTTAGAAATGACGAATCCTGTACCAATGCCGGCATCCTGCCCTTTTTGGGCAATACCAAATAAGTTAATTGATTGCTGATTTTCAACCGCAATAGAAACAACAGAAGGAGAAACTTTGGCAACAACATCAATTACCACCGATTCTTCATCAACTACGCGCTGATTTTCTAAGGTTTTTGTAACAGAAGATAAACTCGGGGCAATTTTTCCGGAATATTTAAGTACCACAAACAAGCTCAAAAACCAAAGGGCGGCAATAATTAAAACTAAGGGAATAATACCGACAGAAAACCACCTAAATTTATTTTTTATGTTTGGTAAACCAGTCATATCTGCTTGCAATTATACACTCTAATTTAAAGATTTTAGCTGAAAAACTACTGAAGATAACAACAAGTTTTTAAATAATCTCCAGCGCCTTCTCAAGCTGTGAATCCTTATTCTGTTCCTTTTCGTTATCAGCCCGCTCCACAATAATATCCGGTGTTATCCCAACGTGATGAATCGAATTACCTTTCGGGGTGAGCCACCTGGCAATTGTAATATGAAGACCCGATCCGCCAGGTAATTCAATAACATCCTGAACTGTACCCTTACCAAAAGTCTTTTCTCCTACTAATTTTGCCCGCTTATTATCCTGCATTGCCCCGGAAAATATTTCGGCAGCAGATGCTGACCCGCCGTTAACCAAAACAACCATTGGCATCTTTAAAAGTCTGCCAGCGTGATCTGCAGGCAATGAATTTTTAGAACCGTCAGAAAATTCTTGCTGAACAACTGTGCCCCTTATAAATTCCCCTGCCAAGTGTAAAGACGACGACAGCAAACCCCCTGGATTATTTCTCATATCAACTATTACTCCACTTACACCTCTAGTTAGAACTTCACCTACCGCTTTGTCCCACTCTTCATCAGTTTTCTCACCAAACCTGGACACTTCAATTACGGCAACCTGTTTTCCCTTATTTTCTTTATTCGCAGAAAAGCTCTGCCTATAATCCACATTCACCGTTTTAACATCTATTTTTGCCCGTGTTAATGTTTTGTCATAAGGCTTGTCAGCTCCTTCTCTCAAAAATTGCATTTTTATATTGGTTCCGGCCTGCCCTCGGATCAAGTCAACCGCCTCTGGCAACGTCATATCAAATGTGTCTTTGTCATCAATTTTAAGTATTAAATCTTTCGCCTGTATTCCTTCTTTTTCTGCTGGTGTTCCCCGAAGCGGCGCAATAACTGCAAGCCTCTTATCTTTGTCAAAACCAAGCTGAATACCAATTCCCTCATAGCTTCCTGCAATTTCACTTCTAATCGATTCGTTTTGCTTAGGGTCCAAAAACGCGGTATACGGGTCACCTAAGGACCTAACCATTCCGGAAATTGCACCATAAAGCATCTTCTGTCCATCTACAGAATCTTTGTCTAGGTACTTCTTTGGTAAGGTGTCAAAAACATTCCAGAAAAGAGAGAAATCAACATTTTGATTTTTAGAAAGCTGGTTAGTAACTGTAATATTAGGTATTACCGAACCGCGCTGGACAGAAATCTTTTTCTGGCCAACCACAAAGCCAATACCGAAAAACAGTACGGCAACAATCAAAAACTGAGCTATGAAATTAATAAGTGGTGAAGTTTTTGGTGTATTTACAACAGGTGGTTCCTCTTCACTTCTGTCTATCTGTACCTCTTGTACTTCTTCTTTGGATGCAGGCTCGTGTTTTGGCATAAGATACTAGTTCGCAACAAAGGACATAAGAGCAACGTATCTTGCCCTTTTAACGCTTTTTGTCAGTTGCCTTTGGTGTGTAGCGCAAACTCCTGTTCTCGCTCTTCCCATTATTTTGCCGCGCTCCGAAACGTGTTTTTTTAGCGTTGCTACATCCTTGTAATCTACAACCGTGTCTGTCACGCATAACGGACATCTTTTAGCCCTTTGTAATCTTTTAATAAACTTAGGCATATTATTCTTTAATTATCATTTCCCTTTGATACCTCTGATACTTTTGACTCGTTTGACGCCTTTCAGAACGGTAAATCCTCCAAATCTACATTATCAAGATCGTCATCACTTTTTTCATCTTTTTTATCCGGTTTTATTTCCTTGGCAGCACTTTTCTTCTCTTCTTTCTTCGACTTATCCTCAGCTACAACAGCTTCAGCAGCAACTGGGGTTTCATCGCTATGAATTAGCGTATCCTCACCAGCTGCACCTTCAAAATCTCGCTTGGAATCCAATATTCTCATGTCGTCTATAACAACTTCTGTAGTTTGCTTACTCTGCCCGTCCGGCGTTTCCCAACTTCTGGTTTGCAATCGTCCCTCTACATAAACTTTTCTGCCTTTGGCAAGAAGTTGGGAACAAAGTTCTGCAAGCTTGTTCCAGGAAACAATTTTTACAAACTCTGTTTCTTCTTTCTTCTCACCGTCCGAAGCAGTGTAGTACCTATTCGTAGCAATTCCAAACGTACAAACAGCCGCACCACTAGGTGTATAACGCAACTCCGGATCCCGCGTTAAATTCCCAATCAACATTACTTTGTTTAGTGAGGCTCTAGAACCCATATATTATTTCCTCTTATTTACGACTTTCTTTATTCTTTTCACTTTTTCAACTTTAGTCGTTGGTCGCTTGTCTATAGTCGTCTTTGATTACTTTGTAACCTTTTTCGTCACTACCGTCACTTTAGGTCTAACTTTTTCTTCTTTTACTATAACATCTTCTTTTTTCGCAGCAAACTTTTTCTTGCTTGGCTTTCTAATTTTTTGTACGGTTAAAAGATATCTTAGTAAGTTTTCCTGTTCAAGTCTAAGCACACTGGTTAAATTGGCAATTGCCGAGCCTTCCACATTAAACAAAAAAACTGTAAAGTCTGCTTCAGTCTGTTTCTTAATCGGATATGCCAGCAGTTTTTTCCCTAGGTTGTCAACTTTGAGGTCGGTCGCATTCGCATTCTTTAGAGCCTTTTCCACCTCGGCAATAAAGTCTGCACTACCACTTGTTTTTGTAACCAGCATTAGTTCGTACATAGCTTGTGATTTTATCAAAATACCCACTCAAATAGCAATCGTTATCAAATCTGCAACAGAGAACTATACACTAAATTTAAACTCAACAACTGCTCCTTCGGGCATTACTTCACTCTTACCTATTGTCTTAACCAATCCTTTGGCTTTTGCCTCTTTCCATCCGCCAACTTCCACAAATTTGTCAAACGGCACAATATCGGCCGCAATGAATCCTCGTTCAAAATCTCCATGGATTACCCCTGCCGCTACAGGTGCCAAACTGCCTTTTTTAATTGTCCACGCCCGCACTTCTTTTGGGCCCGCCGTCAAAAATGTCGCCAAACCCAAAACTTCATAGGCGCGTTTGGCCAGTTTTGCCAATCCGGAGTCTTTAACTCCTAACTCCGCAAGGTAAGCAATTTGCTCCTCACTAGTTAATGCCGCCAATTCTTCTTCCAATTTTGCACTAATTCTAATTGCCCCCTCAATTTCCGGCGCTTTTGATAAATCACCTTCATCCGAATTAATCACCACAATTATTTTTTTAGCAGACAAAAGTGAAAGTTCACTAATTTTTGAAAGTTCTTCGTCGGTCGATTCGTCCGCTAGCCATTTCCCCTGCTCAATCAATCCTTTCGCCTTTTCAATTACAACTATCTTTTTTTCTAAACCCTGAACCCTAGACCCTAGAACCTTCTCCACTGTCTCCAAATCTTTCATCAACAATTCAGTCTTCAATACTTCCAAATCCTCTTTTGGATTTTCACCCGTTTTGATAATATCCTCATTTTTAAAATCCCTAACCACAAAAACAATTGCATCAACTTCGCGGATATGCGACAAAAATTTATTCCCTAATCCCTCACCTTTGTGGGCACCTCTTACAAGCCCCGCAATGTCCACAAATTCCACAACTGCCGGAATTATTTTAAAACCCGGAGATAATCCTTCGGATTTTTTAACTACATCCGCAAGAACAGCCAACCGCTCGTCTGGTACTTCCACTACACCAACGTTGGGCTCAATTGTCGTAAACGGATAATTTTGCGCCAGCGCAACTTGCTTTTTTAATAAAGCATTAAATAACGTTGACTTCCCAACATTAGGCAATCCCACTATCCCAACGGACAAACTCATTCCCCATATTTTAGCAAAAGTTCCAACTTATTATTCATTGAAAATTGGGTATACTTGCAGATTATGGCCGATTATTTCTCCATCCACCCCAGTCCATACTGGGTTGAATATTTCTTTCTTCAAAGTACTGTCTCATAATTCCCCGCATTGGACCCTGGCGTAACCAAACCTCATCCAATCCAGTCATATCAATAACCCACCCCGCAATCAGAATTGCCATTACGAATCCTACAATCACTACCCAAAATTTTCTTTTGTAAGAAAAATCATACTGGCGAAGCAACCATATCCCAATCGCCAGTCCGACGACAGCAAATATTGGTGCCCACCAAGGAAAACTCGAAATAAGTTGTTCCAAGCGGTAGTCACCCATGGGACCATGACTACGCAGAGCAAGTCTGGTTAAACTGACCAAAAACAGAGGATACCGCTGAAGCTGTAAGTCCGACTAATACAAGAAGCGATCCGAGAATAAAGTACGCTCTTGGTCGCATTTTTACCTGACCTTTACGGATTTGACTCATGACGTTCTACTGAATAATTTGGACCTTTGATAGTCGGATCTCCTCGATACGCTAGTACAGATCCCGCGGATACGACCATTATTCCTAAGACAAGTGCTAATGCTCCTAAACCTAGTGTTGTTTTTTTCATATTTTTCACTTCCCTTCTACTTTAATTTAACCTTTCTACTCTTAATACAACGAAGAGGATACTTTTCTTTCATTCTGGTACAATAACTTCAACATGACTTTGAAAAAGGAAATAATTATATCGGGCATAGTCGGTATCATTATTGGTATTTTTCTCTCTCCAATCCTTTTTAATATTTGGGGGTGGAGTCCAATGATGGGTGGGAATTATAACAACCGATCAGGCGGGATGATGGGTTCTTCTGTAACCAGTAATATTGACCGCCATTTTATTGCACAGATGATTCCCCACCATGAAGGAGCAATTGAAATGGCAAAACTTGCTCAGGAACGCTCATCCCGACCAGAAATCAAAACACTTGCTGATAACATTATCCAAAGTCAGACAGAAGAAATTGAAAAAATGAAGAAGTGGTACAAAACGTGGTATGGAACGGCGGTACCAGAGAACTCTAATAGTGGAATGGGTATGGGACGAGGTATGATGCGGGGAGGCATGATGGGTGGCGAGACAGACATTGAGGCATTAAAAAATGCTCCTGATTTTGATAAATCTTTTATAGAAGAAATGATTCCCCATCATCAAATGGCACTTATGATGGTAAATATGCTACTTCAGGGAACAGAGAGGGAAGAAATGAAAACCCTAGGTCAGGCGATGATTGACGCCCAAAGCCGTGAAATAGACCAGATGCGGTCATGGTATCGCAGTTGGTACGAACAATAAAAAAGGGTAATTGAGGAAACAATGACATGAGGGTTTAAAACTTAAACTGGGGTGGCTGGGAGTGGACTATTCTACCGAGTCCATCTCTCTCAACAATAATTCTTTCTTTTCTTGGGTTGGGAGGATGGAAACTAAAGTGAAATTCTAAATATTGGTTTTTCCGTTGATAGTGCCTGCTGATAAGTTCATAAGAGCAATTTTAGCAGAAAGTTAAATTAAAAATTGTCCTGAGCGAAATCGAGTCAGACTCGATGATGTCGAAGTACACAATTAACCATGAGGCGACTATATCAATAAAGTTAGGTGGGCTTTCAAAAAAGTCCATGTGAGCACTAGGCGCAACTCGCACTTCAACTATATTTAAATGCGTCTGTTTACAAACTGACAAAAATACGTTATCTTTCCATTCAGGCTGACTAAGGCTGAAAATTTTATACAATTCATGAAAATGCTAAAACAAAATTGGCAGTTGATTTTCGTTTCCTCTCAAATACTTTTTCTAGAACTTCTTGTAATTCGATTGATATCAACGGAGATTAGAATCTTTGCTTACTTTTCAAACTTAGTTCTCCTCGCCACATTTATCGGTTTAGGCTTCGGCATGATTCTTCGGAAGAAATTCCCGGTCGCTATTTCCGCCATATCTCTTTTTCTCATGGTGGTTGCAGCTTCTACAAATTATATTGTACGATGGCCAAAAATCGATTTTAAATTCTTTTCTGGAGTTACAGAGCTTCTTGCACCCCTTTCCGAATCATACATTTGGCTTACAACAAGCACATATTCAAAATCAGGCATAATAATCGGTTTTCTCTTGCTAATAATATTATTCATCAACATAGTTCTGATATTTATGCCCCTTGGCCAAATTATGGGAAATCTTCTAGAAAAACATAAAAAACCCATTCTTGCTTATTCAATAAATATAGTCGCTTCCCTGGCAGGCTTGTGGATATTTCAAATCTTTTCTCTTTCCAGATTCACACCTTACTTTGGTGTTGTACTCGCAATATCAGCACTCTTCTTTCTCACAAAAGATAAAACTGAAAAGTATTTAATAATAGCAATTGCAGTTGCGACAATAGCTTTTATTGTGCCAAAATCCCTTCCAGAAAAGTTTCGCGCAACCTATTGGTCTCCTTACCAAAAACTGACGCTCTCGGCATCAGAAAAGGATCCTTCAGAAAGGCATCCTCAACCGGAAGGTTGGTATTTGGAGGTAAACAATGTAGGTTATATGGCTCTCTTGAATATTAGCAATGATTACAAAAACAAGGCAAAAGAAGAACTAACCAAATTGTACGGGAACAACACACCTATAGATACAAATTTTTCAGATAATTATTCGCTACCGTACAAATTCAAACCCCTTCCTCAAGATGTTTTGATAATAGGAGCAGGTGCAGGTAACGATGCAGCGGCAGCCATAAGAGAAGGTAAGAGACTCTATGAACTAAACCCTCCTGTGAGTATGACAGAAGAGCAATATTTACAAAAGGCACCAAGAATCGACGCCGTGGAAATTGATCCAACAATTATTGAGATTGGAGAAAAATATCATCATGAAAAACCCTATCGTGAACCGAATGTAAACATAATCGTTGATGATGGTCGTTCATTTATGGAGAGAACCGACAAAAAGTATGACCTTGTTATTATGAGTCTCGCTGACTCTCACACGCTATCATCATCGCTTAGTAATTTAAGACTCGATCACTACCTTTATACACAGGAGAGCTTTGCCCAAATCAAAGATTTGCTCAAAGACAACGGTGTTCTTTTCTTGACATTTGAGGTGACCCGCTCGTGGATAGGAGACAGACTGAATCGCGGTCTAGTTAACGTTTTTAATCAAGAACCAAAAATATTCGAGGTTAGGTCAAATGGCGTTTTTGGCTGGGGAGGATACTCTTTTGTTGTTTCTAAAAATCCCCAAACCTTAAAGGATATTCTCGCGAATAATAATGACCTTAATCAATTTGTCGTGAATAACCAAAGGGTCTTCAATACAAACACCAAACCTCTTACGGACAATTGGCCCTATCTCTATTTGGACAAACCACGTTTACCTCTAATTCACGTCATCGTTGCGCTCATTTTCAGTTTGGCCTTGCTAATTGCCAGAAAAGGACTACTTGGAACAAATAAACTGAATTGGGCAATGTTTTTCTGGGGCGCGGCTTTCCTACTTTTCGAATTTCAAAATATTTCCAAAGCGAGTCTGCTATTCGGAGTGACTTGGCAAACCAACTTATTCATGATAAGCGCAATACTTGTACTTCTACTTTTTGCTAATTGGACAGTTCAAAAAACGCTGATTAAACCAAAGATCGCGTTCATATCGCTTATTGCAAGTCTGGTATTACAAATTTTCTTCCTGCTGGAAACCTTAAACAATTTTGGCTTTTGGCAAAAAATCGTCTTTGCTAGCTTAGTGCTTAATTTGCCACTCTACTTCGGAGGGGTTATATTTGTCGACATGTTCGCTAAATCACGAGACAAAGCTAATGCTTTTGGGTCAAATTTTTTGGGAGCCGTATTTGGTGGTCTTGCAGAGATGTTTTCTTTCTTATTTGGAATCCATGCTCTGCTTTACATAGTTATAATTTTATACTCACTTGGGTTTATGGCCTCAAATTACATAAAAATTTTGCCTCATAAATTATTCCCAATTCTTAGAAAGTGAGGTTTTAATTAAGTCTAGTTTGTCCAAGTACTATAGTGCTACTATCTTTCCAAACTCATCTCTGCTTACCCTGAACGGGCGAAGGGTCGGAAGTTAAGCGATCTTTCTTCAATTTCGCTTGCACTCCGAAGCTTTAGCGAAGGAGTGGCAACCTGAATTTAAGCTCAATCGGAAGCAGTCTCAGCATCTTTAGTAATTAAACCCTAAAAGCTTCATAGATTTATTCATCGGGTACAAATCTGAGTGTAATCGAATTCATACAATACCGCTTTCCTGAAGGCTTGGGACCATCATCAAATACATGACCTAAGTGTCCTCCACAAGTATCTAATACTTCAATCCTATCATCACCTAACCCTGTTTCTTTTCGAAGCACTAGCGAATTTTCATCAATGGGCGCCCAAAAACTCGGCCAGCCTGTTCCTGAATCATATTTTTGTTCTGACCGAAAAAGTGGTATGTCACACCCAACGCTGTAATACTTTCCTTTCCTCTTCTCATTGTTCAGTACACCTGTAAAAGGTGCCTCTGTCCCAGCTTCGCGCAGTATATGAAACTGTTCGGGAGTTAATGTCTTCTTCCACTCCTCGTCAGTCTTAAACTTACTTTGGTTAAATGCTCCAGAGATAATCTGTCCTGTATTCTGACCTATCGTAGGTTTCTCGGCTATTTTTTTCTGCTGGTGACTTATCATGACAATTCCCCCTATCATCAGAACAGCAAATACAATCAAAAAAAGTACATTCTTAGGTTTGTGGTGGGCTTTATACAACCTGTTTTGTATTAATTAACCAAAAGTAAAAGCAAAAAGTTCTACATTGTTATCCTCAAATTCAAGCCGAAGAATATGTCGCCCTGGTGATGAGAGGTTAATCAATTTGTAAAGTTTATCACTATTAACTGTTACGACACCGTTTACGTTATCCTCCCCAAAATCCTGCATCTTCTCATCAAGATACACTTTTACTTTTGCAGAGGTTCCTTTTGTACGCATAACTAAAAATACTTCTTTTGAATCAAAATTTAACGTAAGTGTTGTACCTTTTTGAGGGTTGGCATATTCTTTCGTCACATTCCATACACCTTCGTAAGCAACCTGATTATTCCCTACATTTGCTGGTGTTGAATAAGTCCCAAGCGTATCTCTCTTAATTGTTTCAGGAGATGCAAAATGTTCGATTCTTCCATATCCTAGATAAATTTCAGGGGTTTTTGCGTTAACCTGGTACGTTGGATTATTTATTTTTGAAGATACATCTCTGACTCCCGCTTCTTTTAAGAGTTCTTGAATAACCCTTTCACTTTCATCGTAAGCTCCCTCTCCAAAATGGGTGTACCGAACATACCCTTCTTTATCGATAAAGTATTTTGCTGGCCAGAAACGATTATTGTATGCTCGCCAAGTAGAAAAGTCATTGTCCTGCACAATAGGATAAGTAAGTTTAAAGTCTTTGATTGCTCGAGCCACATTTTTTTCGCTCTTTTCAAATTCAAATTCAGGAGCATGAACACCAATGATGACTAAGCCCTTATCCTTATACTTCTCATTCCAATCCCTTAGATACGGCAGGGTTCTTTGACAATTAATACAAGAATACGTCCAAAAATCTATGACTACAACCTTGCCTTTTAATTGCTCAAGTGTCAGTGGTTCACTGTTAAACCATGCGCCTCCAGGAATAATTTCAGGAGCTTTTACGCCTTTTGGTTCTGTCAAATCAAACATTGGCTTTCCCATACCTGCCTTGCCGGCAGGCAGGTCTTCTTTTTTAACTTCACCACCAGATTTTTTATTCGCAGAAGAGCTTCGCTCATCCAATTGATTTCGAATTAACTCATTATCTTCAAACTTGGTAAGACCAACACCATATTGTGGAAAGGTGTTCAGTACAAACGTTTGAAATCTCCGGTCAACATTAAAAAATATTCCTACAGCTGTCAAAATCATTAATATCCCAAACAGTTTTTGGATATGACCTAAGTTAGAAAGTAACCAAGGGACTCTGCGAAGCGCATTTTGTCCACCAAATATGATTAAAAACATCGGAATTGCTGTACCAAGTGAATACGCAAGTGTGATAAAGAATGCGTCCAGAGTAACCTTACCAGTAATTGCCAATGAAATAACTGAGGCTAGTATGGGGCCAACACACGGAGTCCATAAAAGCCCCACAGAAAAACCAATGAGTAGTCCCCCAACAAAGCCGGTTCTCCCTTGGCTATTTGGCGTAAAGCCAGCCAGTTTAGAAAAAAGCCTCTCTACAATAACTTGAAACTGTGGAACAAGAAGTGATATTCCAAATCCTGCAATCACTATTATTGAAACAAATCGAAGCGTTTCTGCTGGAATACCACTAAGTCTTACCATCGTTGAGAGAAAAAGTGTAAAGAAGGTAAAACTAAGAATAAATCCGATAACAACTCCCATCGGCCGTGACTTACCTGTATTTACCCCACCGATACTCGATGTAAGAATAATTGGAAGGATAGGAAGAATACACGGTGAGAGTACTGTTATAATTCCAGCCAAAAATGCAAATGCGATAAGTAAAATCATATAGTGTTTTGTTTAGGCCTCCGAAGCAAAGTATTTTTTTTATTTTGCGAAAGGGTCTTAATTAACCTCCGATACTGGTTTTTGAAAAAAGGCAAAAACCAGAACCGCAGATTACTTAATATTAGAAAGTAACTCTTCTATCTGTCCACCGTTCCATTTCGCTACTTCCTTGCCCGCACTATCTATTTGGACAAACGTGTGCTGATAGGTTATGCCATACTTTTTCGCAAGGTCTTTTTCTTCCTGGTCTGTTTCTGGGTCATTGTAATTGACTCTAACCAAAGTAACATCTTCAGGGATTTTACTTACATTTTGAGTAAAGTTAGCATCAGCTGGTTTACAGGTCGGACACCAGGACGCATAGAAAAATAACACGCGGCGGGTGTTAGCAGCACTATCTAAAGCTGATTTGCTGTATTGGGCGTAGCGAGAGTTGTCTGTGTTATCATCCATCATTTCGCCTTGTCCTGTGATAGTCGTAGGATCACTTTTCATAGCGCCATCATCTTTTTTCATTATGGAGTCGGACTGAGAAGATTTTTGAGAAAGAGTATACGCACCAAACCCAAGAACAGCTACCACTGCGATAATTGCAAAGATTACTATTGGATTTTTCATAAATTGATTCACCTCCTATCTTTATCCATCGTAGTAAATCAAAATACAAATGTCAAGTCGCCTTTACATTGTGAAATGAGAGTAAATTCGGGAGAGAAGCTTCGAGAAAACCATGGCACAAAGTGCAATAACAAGCCAGGGATCGATATCGTGCTTGAGCGCCTGTAATATGACACCGAGAATCAAGGTACCTACTCCAACGAGATAGGATATTCTTCCGGCTGTAAGAATATGTATTGTATCCCGTTCGTCCGAGGATTTTTCTCTGAAAAGAAAAGCAGCAAACGTGAGAAACGAGACAATGAGTCCTACGATTAACATTGATACCATACTGTCAGGCATCGTCAAATGCCCAGGGTTCAAAAACAGAATTGCAATCCCAAGTATTGCGATAGCGCTAATGGTTTCAATAATCATAATTACCTCTCAATTGTAAACAATTTTTCAATTGTCGTGTTAAAGTATTTCGCAATTTTAAGTGCAAGTAACACAGAAGGTGTATAGTTGCCTTTTTCTATAGCAATGATTGTTTGGCGGGTTACGCCAATTGATTTTGCCAATGCTTCTTGCGTAACATTCTTTTTAACCCTAAATTCTTGTAAGTAATTAATAACTTTTTCAGACATAATTGCGTCTATTATATCAATCTTGGAGGTCTTGAACGTACAATCCTACCAAACGCGTCTCTTTCAACAATAATTCTTTCTTTTCTAGGGTTTGGAGGCTTGAAGCTGAAGTGAAAAGATAAATATGAGTTTTTTCGTTGATTGTGCCTACTGATAGATTCATGAGGCTATTCTACCACCTCAAAACACCATAAATACGTAAACCACAGCCCCTTCAACTAAGAAATATAATGTAAAGCGAATAAATGACCTTTGTAAGATATTGGGACAAGAATTACTGTTGTATCGACTATCCCTCCGGATTTTTTCTTCCAGGTTACTTTTGTTGTTGTGCCTTCCATTTTTTCCATCGCATTTTGATATGCGGTAACTAGTGCTTGTTGACTTTTACTCTCAACAAAAACCCCAGGAAAAGATCCATGCACGTCAACTTTAAACCATTCGTCGGGTGATGAGTATCCAAGGAGCGATGCAAATTTCTCATTGGCAACCCTGCAATCATCATCAAGAAACGCATACATAGCTTGGCTTGAAGAATCAAAAATTTCCTGTTGCTCTTTGAAGAAACCGCTTACCAGCTCTCCATGATGTTGATGTTTATCCATATTATTTCACCTCCCTCGTTAAATTTAACTTGATATTTTGCGACCTTCATCAATATTACCAACTAAGTTCTTTATTGCAAGTACATACAAAAATGTTTCATAGTGTATTAATGTATACTATAGAAATAAACCATGTTTAAAGTCCGGGATCAAACATATGATTGCTATATAGAGTTTACCCTTGAGATTATCGGAGGTAAATGGAAAACGCTTATCCTCTGGCATCTTAAAGACGGAAAAAAACGCTTTGGCCAGTTAAGAAAACTTCTACCCAATTGCACCCAAAGGATGCTTACTCGTCAGCTGAGAGAATTAGAACACGATGGAATTGTGACTAGAAAGATTTTTCGGCAAATCCCTCCAAAAGTCGAGTATTCTCTCACAAATCGTGGAAAAACTCTGAAACCTGTTTTGGAGCTTGCCTGCGACTGGGGAATAAACAGGGCAAATGAACTGAACACAGTCAAACAGGTGGAGTTATATAGTAGTAATAATAAAATAGTTTAAAACTTAAACTGAGGTGGTTGGGAGTAAACTATCCGACCAAACGAGTCTCTTTCAATAATCCACCTTTTAACATTTTCCGTCCTCCTTGATACTCCCGTCAGAGTTGGTATGGATACTTCTGCACTCACCGTTATACAAAATCTTAAGTTCCTGCTTACAATCGCCACCAATGGACTGCTTCGTAATAGTTGCCCCCGGATACTTTGCGCTAACTCCAGATGGCAAGGTGCCTTGACCCCCACAATTGGAAGCAGGTTGTGGTGGCGGATTTCCAGCTGGCGGCGCAGTTGTTGGCGTTGGTGCTGGCTGTCCAGGCGTCGGCGGGTTAACAGGTACAGACGAACCTAATGTTCCTATTAAATATCCGGCAAGCAAATTGTAAGCATTGTTAGAATGGTTACTGCCTTTACCACCCTTTGTCTGAAATGCGCTTGTCCCGTCTTTTCCACAAAAGTTAAGAATAGCTTGTGCGCCACCGGGATGGGAAGCAATGTAGCGCGTTACATCATATACTTTTCCCGAAATTATAAGCCAACAATTGGCAAGTGTATTATGGCCGGCGACCTCAGCAGGTGACAAGGTTAAACTCGGGTTTGGATTAGGATTAGGATTAGGGTTAGGGTTGACTGGGTTCCCAATCACCGGGTTTGGGACATTTGTTGGCAATGGTGGAGAAACCGCTACCGGCGTTCCACCACCCGGAGACCCGGAATTTAATGCAACGCTTGACCCCAAGTTACCAATAAAATAACTTCCCAGCAAATTACCGGCAAATTGTGAGTGGCCGCTTGCTGGACTTTTATCCTTTGTTTGGAACCCGGCAGTGGCATCACGACCACAATAATTTAAAATGGCCTGCGCGCCACCCGGATGCTGGGAAATATAAGATGTTACGTTATATACATTGCCCGAAATTATAAGCCAACAATTGGCAAGTGTATTATGGCTGGCGACCTCGGCAGGAGTGAGTGTCAAACTTGAACTAACCGCCGATACCGAAGGTCTTGTCGTAGTAAGTGTATTTGGCAGCTTTGCAACGCTGGCACCCTTATCAGACGTTCCAGTATTTTGTGAATTAGCAGACGGCGCACTATCATTTTTAGGCAATTCGGAACCGAGCTCTCCCATAAAATAATTTGCCAGCATGTCATAAGCTGCCTTCGAATGGTCTTTGTTGGGGTTTTTGTCTTTTGTACTAAACGCAACACTTGCATCCTTTCCGCAATAAGGTATTATGCTGCTGGCACCACCCGGGTGTTCATTCAAAAAAGTGCTGACGTTATAAACTTTATTGCTTATTATTATCCAGCAGTTATCACCAGATGAGTGTTTTGCAACCTCATCCACAGTCAAATAATTTACAACACCCGAGGAACTCTCTCCTGCCCCACCCGATTTATCAGCGATTTGTCCAACGATGTTAGAGTTTTTTTTATTTTCGTGGATAATAAATGCAGAAGTTAAGATGGAAATTACCGCAATTAGATAAAAACATAGCGCGACACCTACAAAAATTTTTATCTTCATTTGAGAATGATTTCGCTCAAAACCACTTCACGCGAGGGTATTCCCGTCACCCCGGCATCCAAATTCCCAATCGCCAACACTACATCCATCCCCAAAACAACTTTTGCAAAAATCGTATTCTGACCATTCAGCCAACTACTATCGGCTGTAAGAATTAAAAATTGGCTGCCGTTGCTATCCTTACCCTCATTTGCCATAACCAAAGTTCCCGCAAGCATCTGGTCTTCAGAGTGGATTTCATCAGCAAAAGTATAACCTGGCCCACCATGTCCCCATTGGGCGACAAGGCTCTTGTCCTTGGACAGTGGATCCCCACCCTGTATCGCAAAACCCTTTACTATTCTATGGAACCTAGTGCCATCATAAAAACCTTCATCAGCCAGTTTAATAAAATTAGAAACTGTATTCGGTGCCCCTGTTTTGTCAAACTTTATCTCAATTTTTCCAAAATTTGTTACCAATACTGCACCGCCAACTTTTGACGGATCCAAACTTTCCTTGGCCCTTAAGTCCACGCTTCCCGGGGATTGTTTAATTATCGTATAGGCCAAAAATCCGACAGAGCCTACAGCAAAAACCGAAAGGAAACAAAAAACCAAAAACAACCACAAATGCCTCGCAACTATTTTCTTCATTATTACTCCAAAATACAAATTCTTCACAATTATACCAAAACTTGTTAATATGATCTAATGCCGAAAGTGAAGAGCCGTTTAGGGGTCACTCTTATAATAATTATGGCTTCCCTACCTGTTTTTCTGTGGAAACCTCACGCAATATTCGGCACCTTCTCAAATGACTTGAGAAGTATAGGACAAATACTAGGCCTGGTCGGCACAACCCTTTTTGCAATCAACTTTATCCTTTCCGCACGCCTTAAAATCATGGAGCCTTTTTTTGGAGGCTTAAATAGGATTTACATCCTCCACCATATAATAGGCGGCCTTGCCTTTGTGCTTTTACTGTTTCATCCCTTAACTATCTCCGTTTCCTACATGACATTTTCTATCACAAGCGCAGCCCAAATCTTAATACCGTCAACAGGCAATCTCCCGGTTTTATACGGTGCAATTAGCATGGCACTGATTATTATCCTTTTGGTGGTCACCTTTTACGTTCCACTCATGTATGACATCTGGAAACTTACCCACAAATTTTTAGGGCTTGCTCTTTTTTTCGCCACTTTGCATATATTTTTCATCCCAAGCACTGTTTCCGAAAATCTAATTCTCCGCACATACATGCTTGGCTTGTCAGGACTAGCGCTTGCGGCCTTTTGCTACCGGACTCTTTTTAATAAATTCCTTGTGAGACGCGTTCTTTACACGGTAAACGGCGTAAAAGTTCTACCCGGCGATATAACGGAAATAATCATGGCTCCGGTTTCAAAAAAACTTAATTACTCGCCTGGTCAGTTCGTTTTCCTCGATTTTGCTTCCCTTGGTATTTCAAAAGAAACGCATCCTTTTTCCATTACCTCACAACCGAACAGCGAATTAATTTCTGTCGCCGCAAAATCTTTGGGAGATTTCACCGAAACGCTAAAGCTCCTAAAGACCGATACTCAAGTTCGCGTAGAAGGGCCTTTCGGAATGTTTACTTACACACGTTATGGCAACCCAAACCAAGTATGGATTGCCGGAGGCATCGGGATTACCCCGTTTCTAAGTATGGCCAGAAGTTTGAATAGTGCAAATGCCAACCAGATAGACCTATACTACAGCGTCAATACACCTCAAGAAGCAATATACCTAGATGAATTGGCAGCAAAAGTCCAAGCCGTCCCCAACTTTCGCGTCTTCCCGTTTTACTCCAAAACTCAGGGTCGGTTATCTGCAGAAATAATCAGCAAAGCTACATCCAATGTTACTGCAAAAGACATTTTTTTATGCGGACCCCCACCAATGATGAAAAGCCTAAGGGAACAGTTTAAAAAATTGGGGCTTAAAAACTACAAAATCCATTCCGAAGAATTCGCCATTAATTAGAAATAGACCCTGAAGAAATCCCTAGCTGACAGTTAAACTTATTTTGCGTGTTATGCAATATAATCATCGTATGCCACGATCACCAGACGAGCCTGTCCATTCACCCGAACAACCGGAAAACAGTGAAATAAAACCACAAAGGGAGATTTTTAAAGAGTTAGCAAGAACTCAGCTAGATAGCATTGGTTATTCGATTGTTGTTGTTCAACTCGAAAATTTCTTTAAAAGCAAAGGCATTATAAATGAGATGGACAAATTACTGCCTCATCTGTTTGGCACAGATGACGATTTTCTAAACCATATGGTGAGACAAATAAAAAGTCTACCAAATCCTGAAGAGGCAAGAAAACTACTGGGAACAGCGCTTTTTGGTGAACCTGCTCTAAGAAATGCAGATGGAACAATCACCGTCACCTCCTATACGCTATCTGAACCCAGTACAACAACAACTCAAAGCAAATTCTCAATACTTAGAGACAAACGAAAGGATACGCATTTTAAGCCAAACATTAAAAGCACAGACAAGCTCGTTCGTAAATTAATTTCGGGCTCGGGCTTTTTGGAAGAAGGTCAAACAGCAGAAATTATTTTTCAGTTGAAAAAAGGCAGGAAAGTTACCCTTCCCCATCTCACAATTCAATCGTTAAATATGGAACTAGAGGAACCGTTATACTCAGGCAAAAACGACACTCGAACAGCCTATTCCTATAGCGTCCGGACAACACTCACACCCTCTTAAACAGCTTTCACATCCAAAACCAAGCACTCCAGGGCACAAAATCTTTCACAGAAAAAGTATAACAAAGAAAGTTTATAGGAGCTGAAAAACAAAAATCAGAAAATAAAAATTAGCGGGAGAATATTTCTAGTCAACATCCTGCGTTCAATTTAAATCAAACTCTCACCAATAAACAAAAATCTTCAACCCAATGCATATCCGTAATAATATTTGGTTGATATAATAAATCTATCTCCAGATGATAATCAAACATCAGCTAATTTATTACGTTTCACAAAGTCACCAAAATCCGGTAAAAGATTTTATCAATTCCCTTCAGTTAAGCCAGAAATCTAAAATTTTTAGAACCCTACGGCATTTTGAAGAATATGGACTGCAGGCAATTATTCCCCATACAAAAAAGCTCGCAGGAACTCCACTTTGGGAAATTAGGATATTGGGCAAAGACAATATTAGGATACTATATGTTTCCTGGCAAAAAGAACATATTTTGGTTTTACATGGGTTTTTAAAGAAGAAACAAAAAACACCTGTTCAAGATATCAAAATAGCCTTAGGCCGGCTCAAAGATTGGAATCAAAAAGCTTGACAAGCTTACACTTATTTGATATCTTATAAGATATAATGAAAACCCGACAAATTTACACACTTGACGACCACATCAAAGAAAGTCTTAAAAATCCTGAGTTTAAAAAAACCTGGGAAGAATCGGAACCGGAATATCAGTTGGCCAGGCAGTTGATCGGAAAAAGGCTTGAGGCAAAAATGTCCCAAAGGGATCTTGCCAAAAAGGTTAAAACAACACAGGCAATTATCAGCCGCATCGAAACAATGCAGGCAAACCCTTCACTTGCACTTATAAAGCGCATCGCCCAAACCCTAGACCTAAAACTCGACCTGCGCTTGAGCTAAAAAAATTAAAACCCTCGAACTATTCTATTTGTGGTAACGTGCATTTATAAATATGAAAAAACTGGATATATTTGTTGTGATTTTAAGCGGAGCCTTGTTCATAGGCACACCGGATATATTTAAAAGCGGGGATTGGAAATTTTGGGGCTATTGGGCAGCGCAAATTTCCCAATTCGCCTTTTTAATTTCTCTCTTACCAGGTATTTACCGACGGTTGGAGATGTTCAAAAGAGGAAAGTCCCTTTATGTTTTTTTGAGAAAATACAGAAGGACTGTTGGAATTGTTGCATATATTACAGGAGTTTTGCATTTTTACTGGTCTTATATCCTACCTAACCCAGGGCAATTTTTCCCCAGTCTTATCTCAGACTGGATGGGATTTGTGGGACTTTTCCTTTTGACTCCACTTTTTCTCACTTCAAATGATTTTTCCCTGAATCACCTTGGTCTGTTTTGGAAGAAACTACATCTACTTGTTCACCTGGCGATTTGGTTACTTCTCATGCATGTGGTTATAAAAGGCAGATTTCTCACCTCTTTGATTACGGGAGGCGTGCTTATTATAGATATAATTTCCTGGATACTTGTGGCTTTGAGGGATAGTGTCAAGTCTACGAAATAAAATATTCCAGTAAATAGAGAGTCACACCGGAGAGGATTGCCGCAAACCAGAAAAACAAAAAGACGAAACTTATGTTTTTATGCTCCCGGAAATAGTTTTTACCCTTGCGATAAGCTCTGTAAGCCAATACCATAAATACAACCAGGGAGACAAACATCACCAGTGATAAAACACCATGGAATATAGCGACCCCGATCTTCCATGTAAAAACACGTGTTGACTCATGTGCCTCGCGTACCATGGAACTGTATACCATGTAACTGATGTTAAATAATACTTCGTAGGCGAGTGTTGCAAAAGCCAACCTAGAAGGAAACAGACCCGTTTTATAGCTTTTATAAAAAATGTAGAGTACGGCGGCGGTCACAAATATTTCGGTGATCAGAGTAAACGTGCTTAGTATTGGCGGGGTCATATGATTGGTATTCTACATTAATCTATATTCTTTGCCAAGAGGATGTATATATCTCACGGACGTTTGCGACATGCCCCCAGCGTCAATTAATACTGTAAAGGACTTTTAAAGTCCTAATGTACGATGTCTCCTGTCTGTGTTGTAATAAATATTCCAGTCAACCAATCTTTGGTTAAACAGTTTCTTATCATGAATGATATCTTCGTGATAATCAACAAACTCTTTTGCTAAATTTGGCAGGTACCCCTTAAACTGAACATATATTCTGTATAGTAAATATACGGAGGAACGGTAGGCCAGACAACTGAAACCTGGCTTGCAGATCGCCAAGGGAATAAAACCCCTGCGGGAGAAAAATTCTATTGATGAAAAACAACCTTACTGATTTACTTTTCCAATGAGCCTTGCTAAACGTGCCTTATGCTTAAGCGGCAGAGGCCCAAGTTCGACATCGGGCATTCCCTCTAATTCAGAAAAATAATCAACGGTAATCTCTATCAAATCCTCTATCGCTAGATCCTCAGTAGCCCCATGGCCGTATTGGCCAACCTCTGGCAATCTTGCCATTACTTCATCACCATATTCTTCTATTAAAACACCAATTGGCCTTTTTAATTCATATTGATCAGAACCTAATGAATTTAAAGGAACAATGTAGCGAGATGTCGGTTGCAGCTCCTGCTCAGCACCTTCGCCCCTTCTTTCTGTAGTCATAAGGCAGATTTATAACACTAGTGAAATAATAAATCAAGTCGAAGAAGAAAATAAAAACCCCCGCGGGAGAAAAATTAATCTATTGAGATAATGCAGGAGTCGGGAATTGTAACCGTTTTTCCACTTGCATGTTGACTCTTACAAATTTTTTGGCCTCTTTTTCAGTCTTCTCGACAAGTCTTACAAGTTCCTTATGTTCAAGCTCCTCTTTTGTCTTCTGCTTACTTTTCATATAACTATATGATACCACACTACAAAAACTTCATTTTATAAAACTTTTTTAGAAAATCTTTTAATGTCGACAGTTCATAAGCATTCATTATTTGGTCATTTCCCTGTATGGCCAGCTTTATTTTTTTCAAATGCTCAACAGACAAATCATTGCAGGTTAACAAAATTCTAGCAGTAACATTCGCGATATCAAACGAATTACTTTGACAAAAAACGCTTACGGCAGAGTTCAAAGCTTTTTTACGAAACGTGGATCCCGAATGATAATTCAAACCTATTTGGGCGATAGTAAGCACAAGCTCTTTTGAATTGTCCTTTGCAAATCTTGCACTAGGCATTGTTTTATATTGAAGCGCCTGGTATTTTCCAATAAAACCATAGGGATCCATGTTTTCTAATCTGATTGGAATAATTTTCTTTCTTAGACAAACAGCAATACCGGTTTCCTGATCGGTATAACTCGATTTTTTAAAGCAACTGGAGATTAATGGTATAAAAATATCTGCTCGCTGTATGCCTTTTACAATTTCCTGCTCCCAAACTGATGATCCCGGAATATCATCGTGAGCAATAAAAGTATCATACCCGCAATATTTTGTTAAACAAAGCTTAAACTTTCCACAAACGCTTTTTTCTTCTGAAGAATAGCTAATAAACGCAGAAATCCCGGAATTATCATCACCTCGCATTACAAAAAAATCTTACGCCCAGATAAGGCAAAAATCAATCAATCAGCCGACCGAGAACCAACTGCAACTGACTAACATAATAACCAACATCAGTATGAGTGCCCTCTCGAGCCAAGATTAAATTTGGGTCAACATCCTCGCCATCAAGGTGAAATATGCCTACAGCAATCCTAATATTCCTTGGGGTCAATGCCTCGCGCTTTTTTCTATAAATAAATACTGTATCTGGCCGTTTGTATCCAGGTCTTTCATCCTCTGTCTCATATGCCACAACTGAACGGTCTAATGCACCAATAAACCTATCTCTGAATTCTTCCTCGGAAAGATGTTTATTAAAACGGTTCAACTGCCTAAAGCCCTGCTCTGAAATTTGATTTCCGCTATCCACCGCTTCCCTGACTGCGCTAATCATAACTCTTAAATCGTCTAATTCATCTTCCCAGGCCAATTGGTCGGCCTCTTCAGGTTCCTCCACAGGTTTTTTAGTTCTATCAATGATATTAAATTGGGGAAACCGCGAAATCGCCGTTCTAAATGTTCTTTCATCTTCAGGCTTCATTCTTACTCTTAAATCCACAAATTCAGGAATCATAAACGCAAATCTTACGCTCAAATGAGGCAAAAATCAATATAAATTATTGTAATCCTCTACTCGGTTGAGTATACTTCCCTCCATGTCAGGTTCAGCAGAACGCCCAACCCCAATTCAAACCTCTGAAGAATTCTTTCAAAGGCTGAGTCGGGAAGATGCCACTACTGTTAATTCCATCGTTGAAAATATTCGTCACTTGGCAGAACAATACAACCACAAACCATGCTATGGCGCGTATGGTTTTTTTGGTGTTTATGCAATTGGAGGAACAGTGACAAAACAAGGTGAAAGACAGGATATAGATTTGTTAATTGCCACAAATGCACATTGGTCCCATGGTTACGAATCCGAACAAAGAAGTCTAGTTGCCGAAGACGCAATCACGCGAAGTTACGATTGGATCGCCGGTCGACTGCTTGATGCTTTTGAAGATAAAGGCTACTCGGTCGAGCTATTAGACAGAATCCCGACTGAATATAACGAGGTCGGCGAAAAACCCAAAGCAATGTTACGGTTAACGCCGAAACCCGAATTGGGAGCGAGAAAACCCATCGATATTGTTTATGTCAAAACAACTTTTGCAGCAGATTTAAAGGATTTGTCTGATTTTGAAGCGGCAGATGTTGACGGTGACGGAAAACCCCTACCAAGAATCGCTTTGCTAAAAATGGAGGGGTTAGGCCAAGTGATTCAATGGCGCGATTAAGACCGAATCCCAAATCACCACCAAAGAGGCAAAAATCAATTCGCCGGAAAAAAATTTATTTCGCCTGAGGCAAATCGTATAATCCAAAAGAGGTAGCCTTTATCCATTCATCATCAACTATTTGCATTTTAACAACGCCTTTTCCATGCGGTAGCAGAACCTCCGGATCTTCAAAACCATCTTTGTTCAATAAAAACTTGTCTAGCCTTACCATTTTGTCCCAATAAGTCGCTGCATTAGCTTCAGAATTCCTTCTAAATGTCCTTTCCTTTTGCCTGCTAATCTCTAAAGATCGGTCAAACAATCGCCTATCCGCTACATAGCACGAATTAGTTCTCACACTCAACGCTAGCTCACCCTAGGTGAACACGCCGGACGTCTATCTAAATCTGCAAAAACACACTCTGTCCTTGTAAAGCTAAATCCCATTCTAACTGCTATATCGTTAAAAATGTTATTCAAATACCTCACCGGCCCTCCATCTTGTGACAATCCCCTTGAATATTCCCAATCACCACCAAAATCAGGAACTAATCCACGATCCATAATGCTAGCAAGCTGTTCTTCATGCGTAAAGTGATAAACAACAACTATACCAGAACCAGATATTTCTCTCGCTTCGGCAGGAATTGGCGTACCTTCAGTCATGAATTATTCGAAAATCTTACGCTCAAATGAGGCAAAAATCAATTCGCTTGACATAGCAAACGAATTTATTCATAATTCCCGCCATGGATTCAGAAAGAGACGGCAGATCTAGAATCGAATTTCGCGATGCGCCAATGGAGGGAGACTTGTTCAACACCCTAGTACTGCTCGCCGAAATTCTAGAGGAAAAAGATTTGGGAATAACTTTTAATAGAAGCGCCAACCAACTTATTGCATCTAACGTACGCAACATAGAACCAAAAATAGCCTTCGATACAACAGACGAAGGCGAAGAGGTTCTTACACGACTAATGAACACTCCGGAATACAGGACTATAAAACTTGTATCCACGTACCATGATGCGCCGGAAACCTTACCGGAATTACTCGAATGCCACTGGGACGAAAATACGCAGGGCAGGGTCTATGTTACCTTTTTAGAAAGAAAGGCAACCGGGTTCGAATTAGACGCCAAAACCGCAACTCAATCGGAAACAAGAGCCCTTGCCCGAAAAGAGGCAATCGGACTTACAACACTAGCTGCTTTTTACAGGCGCGCGCTTGAAAACAAAAGGCCAATAGGGGCGCAGGACGCAAAAGCCCTTCTTTTAGATTTGGTCGACAGAAAATTGCCCAAAACGACCCAGCCTCAATAGACAAAAATCAATTCGCATTGGGTTCAGCAAGCTTCGCTTGAAAATACTGTAGTAAAAAAATGAATGCCATCGGCATCTACTGCCTCACCTATCCCAACAAATAAATATTCTGCCTTCAACATATTTTCTAAATGTTTTTCACTGCCAACCCAACTGCCAATAGCCTCTTTAACCGTATCTTTATGATTATTCATACTCAGATTTTCTCCCGCAAAATCGTAAGGTGAAGAGCATTGTCCTTCCATATACGCAAATACAGCATTACCATTGGGATCAATATGGGAAAAGTAGCCATTTGTTGCCATATCTTTGCTTCTGGCTCTTGCAATTTTAGAAAGTCCTCTATGTAAAACTAGCGGTGAGTTCCCATTATTTTGTCGTATGAGGTTAATGCAAAAATAAATATCGTATTCATCCTCCGTTTGCGAATATTTGGGTAAGCTAGCACCGTCAAAACGGTACAGCGTGTGTGATGCGTCTGTACAATTGATTGGCTCTGGCGGTTGACTTGGTGCCTTATCCGCCCCACAGGAAATTGCAACGAATGCAGATGCAGCAAGTAGCGGCTTTAACAAAAAATTAGGGCGTCTGTCCGGATTCACAAACGCAAATCTTACGCGCAAATGAGGCAAAAATCAATTCGCGGGGAATTATTTTTTCTTTCGGCTATGTTTTTCAAGCCACAAGGCAATTTGTTCTACCTCTAAATGTTCGTTATCTACTCTAAGCGCAAACTCAACCTCTTCTTTATGCGCATTTTCAAGTTCGTATCCATTAATCTTTAAAAAAATAGCCGCCGAAGTTAGTGCCGTCCTTTTATTACCGTCAACAAACGGATGATTTTCTAAAAGGGATTGCAAAAACGCACCTGCTTTGTCAAAAATATCCGCATACAAGTCGTTACCGCCAAAAGTTCCTCTCGGCCTTGCAACTGCCGACTCAACTAAACCTATATCTCGAATCCCATGAGAGCCACCATATTTGTTAATCATCAGGTCGTGTATGGCCAAAACCTGCTGAATAGTTAAATATTTCATCTCCTTGCAAGCTCGGCCAGTACATCCTGATGTTTATCCATGAACTCGTCTACCATCTTCATGAACTTTGCATCCACTCCACCCGCAAGTTTCTTTTTAGAAGAAGAAATTACGTACTCTTTACCGCGTTTTTCTATCTGGACGCTGTCACCGGCTCCAACCCCAAGATCCTGCTTCATAACTGCAGGTATTAGTAAACCAATAGAATTTCCAACTTTAATAACTTTTTGAATCAATTTAAGCTCACCTCCTCCGTTAGAACATTATTATAACATAGAAAGGTTAAAATCAAACTTATCCTAAAACAGGAACAACGTAGCGCTCTACTCCTCTTGAATAGTGTTCCGGAGGAAAAGTAACAACAAGATTCTCTTGTTTTAAGTAATAGGGGCCGGAAACCTCTGCAAGCCTTTTTGTAAGAATCAATTCCATTTGCAGTTTCCTATAACCCGGCTCCTCAGTTGCGCTAAGAGGATTGTAAACTACCAATTGTGCTTCGCCTAAAAGTTCACCTATGTCCAAATCATATCTGTTAACTGTATATTCAAAAGGCGGGATAAAAGTTACAAGTGCAGTCCGACTGTCTGGAGCAAGAATTGTTAAATTCAGATGCGGATTGCTGCGCACATATGCAAACCTCTGCCCTATTCTTCTCATCGATTCTGCACTTATATTTCCTTCCGCCCTTAAAACTTCTATAGAAGTATCTATCGCAACATCAACAATGCTATCTGTGTCCCACGCAATACGTTCAATGAATTCCCTTTCAGCCATACCTGAGGTTATATCTAAAAATAACTAAATGTCAAGAAGAACTTTGCAAAAATCAATTCACTCGGTTTAGAAAATTTCGAAGCCCAAAAAGAAACATCAGCTCACGCCCAACGTCTATTTACTATCAACTATTAACAACTAACTATCTACTGCCTTAGTGGTATCTCGCTTTTATTTGGAACAAAAGATAAAAGCCAATTAGTGCTCCAACTACTCCACCAACAGATATACCAATTGCAGACGTAACAACACTCACGACTTGTGACCAAAATAGCAGATTCCATCCACCGACCTTATTAGCCTTTAAACCAGGGAAAGCCAAAATACCTATAACACTAGAGATTAGTGCTCCAACTATTGCTACATAACCCAAACCATAACCATTAACGTTCCCCATCATGGCAAAAGGCAAAACGGCAGTCATTATGCCAAGTCCCGCCAAAGCTCCCAAAACTCCAAGAATACCAAAAATAAGTGCGAGGTATGGCGCAATTTTAACCAAAACATCAACAACATTTGCGGGTAGTGCCGGCAATTGTTTAAACCAACCTTCCATCATAGGGATAAGAGAATTCATACTCGTTTTTTCCATTTTATTTCACCTCCTTTTTACCCACAAAGATCGCCCTTCAATTCGTCTTCGAATAGAACTGAAAAGAATTGAGTTAAGATCAGATGGGCTTCCATTTCTCTTATTAACTTTACATCTAAGGGTTGCCCAAACGCAACAAAGCGAAAAGTGCGAACACTCTTGGCTAAATTTGCTACAATTTAAAAAATTGTGAAAATAAATATCGTTGCTCACCCAAACTCTAAAAACCCAAGAATAGAAAGGGACCTCCTGGACTCTCTTCACGTTTATGTCAATGCCCCACCGCTTGAAGGCAGAGCAAACAAAGAAATATTAGAAACACTGGCGAGCTATTTCAAAGTCAAAAAATCGCAGATAGAATTAACAAGTGGTTTCAAATCCAAAAACAAAACCTTCCAGATCAACCCTACCCCATAGTCAGTTGCTTTAACTGCGCACATGTGTTACACTAACTTTAATTGATTTGAAAATACAGAGCTATTCAAAGACTCTTTCCCCATAAGGGTTAGATAACAATATCTTTTACATAGCTCCCTAAGATATTCCTAACTTACACTTATATTATTTTAGTTTTCCAGGATCAATTTTAACCTAAAGTGAAATACGTAAAAACAAAGGGCTTAGGCCCAAATAGGCGTGGAGAAAGAAGCCACAGGCATGGTAGTAGCTCGTTTTCAAGAGACTCAAGACCATTCCGTACTAATTTCTCCACTCACCGACCCGGCGCAAACAGGAATTTTAGAAGTGAGCTAGAAGGTAAAGACGAGAGTATTTTTATAAATAAAGCTAAAGACGCAACAACTCTTGAAACAAAAGCTATAAATAGCTTCGATGACTTCCAAGTAGATAGCCAGCTTATGGCTAATATTAAGCACAAGGGATACACAACCCCAACACCAATTCAGGATCTGGCAATCAAGCCAATTTTAGATGGCCGTGATTTAATAGGCCTTGCCGCCACCGGTACCGGCAAAACAGCAGCATTTTTAATACCGCTTATAAACAAAATGCTGACTAGTCGCGACGAGCGAGTATTAATAATTGCTCCAACCCGCGAACTTGCACTCCAAATAGAAGAAGAGCTTTATATACTGACTTACGGTATGAGGATTCACTCAACACTAATTATTGGTGGTGCCAGCATGAACACACAAATCAGCCGCCTAAGACAGCACCCAAACGTTGTAATCGCAACACCCGGCAGGCTTAAAGATCTTATCGAAAGAAAGCTTCTGTATCTGGATAATTTTGGCACATTTGTTCTGGACGAAGTCGACAGAATGGTCGACATTGGTTTTATTGCAGACATTCAATATTTTGTTTCCCTACTCCCCACCCGTCGTCAATCGTTATTTTTCTCTGCAACCATTTCTCCCAAAGTTCAAGACATTCTGCGCGATTTTGTACATGACCCGGTTACAATCTCTATTAAAAAACAGGACACTTCAGAAAACGTCGAGCAGGATGTTGTAAGAATTCGCGATAGATCACAAAAAATCGAACACTTGCACGATCTACTGATAAAAGATGGTTTTGATAAGGTATTGATTTTCGGCAGAACAAAGCATGGTATAGAAAAACTTAATAAGGAGCTTATTAGCCGCGGTTTCAAATCAAACGCAATTCACGGCAACAAATCTCAGGGTCAAAGACAAAGGGCGCTCGATAGCTTTAAAAAGAATCAGATTAAAATACTACTTGCAACAGACGTTGCATCCCGTGGTCTGGATATAGACAACGTTACCCATGTAATTAACTACGACCTTCCGCAAACTTACGATGATTACATCCACCGCATTGGCCGCACAGGCCGCGCCGACAAAAAAGGCGTAGCTTTAACTTTTGTGGAATAATTTGTTACCAATTTTAAAATACCCTCAAACCTTTTTTTATCTAATAGACAAATAGACTAGCTCTTATGTAAAATCAAGTTCAAACCTTTCATGGAGCAATTACTTCATTTCGATATCAGACAAATTGTCGAATCGTTCGGCTACATTGGCCTTTTTGCCATAATCTTTGCAGAATCAGGTCTTTTAATAGGTTTTTTTCTGCCGGGTGACAGTATTCTTTTTACGGCTGGATTTTTAGCATCGCAAAATATTCTCAACATCTATATATTGGTTCCACTTTTGTTTATAGCTGCTGTAACTGGCGATAGTGTCGGCTATGCCTTTGGCCACAAAGTCGGCAAGCGCTTGTTCGCCAAAGAAGATTCTATTTTTTTTCACAAAAAACACTTGCTGCGCGCCAAAAACTTTTACGACAAGCACGGAGGCAAAACAATAACCATCGCCCGTTTCTTGCCGGTTGTAAGGACCTTCGCTCCAATTGTTGCCGGTATGGGAGATATGCCTTATTCCAAATTTCTCTTTTACAATTTACTTGGAGGGTTTTTGTGGGCAGTTTGCCTACCATTGGCAGGTTATTTTTTAGGGAGTTTAATTCCAAATGTAGACAAATATCTATTGCCAATAATAGTTCTGATCGTTATAGCCTCAGTTGTCCCAACCGTGCTTCATTTAATTAACGAACGCAAAAACGACAACGAAATTAAAGAAGCAGCCAAAGAATTGAAAGAAGAAGTAAATGTAATAACCAAAAAACAGTAATTCTTCATCCCCGCATTTTACCCGCGAGGGGTTGCAAAAAATTTGGGATTTAGTACAATTACAACAGTCTAATATCGCCTTGGGTGATGGGGAGCAACAAAGACGAATGGTCAAAAACTTGCGTCTTGATGCTAAGAACCATCATCAATTATAACCGGCCAAGACAGAAAAAGCCGATTATTTATGAGCGCAACACGAATTTTTTCTTGGGTGTTTTTAGCAGTTGCATTATTTATATTCTTTTTTTTCACAAAAATATCTTCCCTAATTACTGACTGGTGGTGGTTCTCCGAGGTCGAACTCACCCAAATCTTTTTGAAGTCTCTTGCGGCCAAAGTGGCGATAGGCCTTTTGGCAGGCTCTGTTGCAGCAGTCTTTCTTCTTGGCAATTTTCTGATAGCGGTGCGCTCTAAAGTCCCTTGGATGGCAACAATCCCCGAAGCATTAGTTGGACAACCCATAAGTTTAGATGACCGAAAGGTGAAAAAGCTCGGCATTGGCATAAGTCTCTTTGCTTCCCTTCTTGTTGCTCTTATCGCAGCTGCTAGTTGGCAAGACGTTTTGAAGTTCCTTTCCGCCGTACCGTTTGGTCAAACCGACCCGCTGTTTGGGCGCGACATAGCGTTTTACGTATTTTCCCTGCCAATTTACACCCTGGGCCTTGGGCTTATCAGAATACTTATTTTATTGTCGCTTGCAACCTGCACTGCGGTCTATGTCCTTCGGGGTAGCCTTAGCATATCTTCTCTTTTTGGCAAATTCGGCTTTGACAGGTTAATTGAAAAACTTGGCAGCCCGCTTGCAAAACTGGTGAAGGTTAAAAACGCGGATAATAAAGCAAGGCTTCACATCGCTATCCTATTATTCCTTTTTCTACTAACCATCGCTGCTAATTCTTACCTTTCGCTTTTCAATCTCCTTACAGGCCAAAGCGGCCCTGTGTTTGGTGCGGCATTTACCGACGCTAATGTTATGGTGCCCTTGCTGCGTGTCTCCATCGCGGCCTATGGCCTGGCTGCACTCCTGGCACTTTTTTATGGAATAAGTGGCAGGGTCGCACCTCTTTTTGCAGCAATCTCCTTTACTATTTTGATTGGGCTTGCATCGGCAGTAATTCCGGTAGTTTTTCAAAAGCTGGTGGTTGCCCCTAACGAGTTAACCAAAGAAACCCCCTTTATCAAAAATAACATTGAGGCAACTCGAAAGGCATACGGCCTGGATAAAATCGAAGAACGGGAAACGGTTGCAGATCGTATCCTTACGTCTTCTGATATAGAAGCAAATAACCTAACGATTAAGAACGTCAGGCTTTGGGACAGGGAACCGCTTCTTTCTACCTTTTCGCAGATCCAGGAAATCAGGACCTACTACGAATTTGCTTCTGTCGATAACGACCGCTACACGATTGAAAATGAAGTACGCCAAATCATGCTTTCCCCCAGAGAACTGGCATCCGATAGCCTGCCTAACAAAAACTGGATAAACGAGCGGCTGACATTCACCCACGGTTATGGCATCGCCGCCGGACCGGTCAATCAGGTTACCCCCGAGGGGTTGCCGGTACTATTCGTCAAAGATCTTCCACCCAAGTCGGAAGTCAAAGAACTCATTATCACGAGGCCGGAAATCTATTATGGCGAACTGGTAAACAACTATGTAATCGTCAAAACCAAGTCCCGGGAATTTGATTACCCCAAAGGAGAAGAAAACGTCTATAGCACCTATATAGGACAGGGAGGAGTTGAAATCAATTCCCCCCTACGACGTCTTCTCTACGCGCTGCGTTTTGGTTCACTAAAGTTATTTTTATCGGGGGACGTAAATTCCGAAAGCCGCGTCCTCTACCACCGCAATATTAAAGAGAGGGTAGCAAAAATCGCGCCGTTTTTAACCTATGACCGCGACCCATATCTTGTTGTTGCCGAAGGAAAGCTGTATTGGATACTCGATGCTTACACTTCAACTAGCAGGTACCCATACTCACAGCCATTACCATTAAACAGAGGCCAAGTTAATTACATCAGAAATTCAGTTAAAGTCGTAGTCGATGCCTATGAGGGAGCGGTTAGTTTTTATCAAGCCGATCCCAATGACCCGATTATCAAAACCTATGCCAAAATTTTTCCCGGTGTCTTCCGCCCGCTTTCGGATATGCCCCAAAGTCTGACCGCTCATCTGCGTTATCCGGAGGACATTTTTAGCCTGCAAACCGCTATCTATACCACTTACCATATGGATGATCCCCAAATTTTTTACAACAAGGAAGACCAGTGGGAAGTGCCCATTATTGCCCAAGAGGGAGAAAAACAGACAGAAGGAAAAGTTCCGGCAATGACTCCCAGACACATGATTATGAAACTCCCGGGTGAGAAAAAAGAGGAATATATCTTGATGCTGCCGTTCACCCCGCGAGCCAAAGACAACCTCTCTGCCTGGATGGTCGCTAGAAACGACGGTGAGCAATATGGCAAACTTGTCGTCTACCGCTTTCCCAAGGATAAACTGGTGTTCGGCCCCAAACAGGTTATCGGCAGGATCAACCAGGACGCCCAGGTCAGTCAGCAAATTTCTCTCTGGGATCAACGAGGTTCGCAGGTAATCCAGGGACCGCTATTGGTTATTCCGATTGAAGAATCTCTTGTATACGTCCGCCCGCTTTATCTTAAGGCGGAAGCAGGAAAAATCCCGGAACTCAAACGAGTCATCGTTGCCTACGAAAACAAAATTGCTATGGAGGAGACACTAGAGGCAGGACTTGTAAAACTCTTTGGCACCACTGTTGATAAGGCTAAATCCACCATCGAAACACCTACTACAGTAACACCCACCGACCCGCCTGCCGGCGAGGCAGGTGTAAACATAAGCCAAGAGGATTTACTAACTCGAGCCGGCGATGCGTATGAATCCGCCATTCGTGCCCAAAGAGACGGTGATTGGACCAGATACGGAGAAGAAATCAAAAAGCTGGGAGAGATTCTGGGAAAGCTACGTCAGTGAGTAAAATCGAACTATGAATTTCAAAAAGTGGTCTATCATTTTTATCGTAACATTTTTACTGCTTAGCTTCTTGGCATCGCTGCTTTTTGCATACTAAAAGAGAAAAGATGATTCCACTTATTATACTCAGAAAACTACTTTTAACTCTGGTACCCATGGCGCTTTTCTATCTCATTAG
>ERZ1292625.266-Hain-H41-01um-R1-266-length-88940-cov-36_pt1 | contig 88940 bp, 85 predicted proteins | sample MGYA00564400_ERZ1292625 | MGnify/ENA primary metagenome ERZ1292625 (study PRJEB36523, sample SAMEA6512639) | groundwater metagenome | collected 2019-01-08 | study: AquaDiva: Metagenomics assemblies of 32 groundwater samples | reverse complement strand
CTCGCAATTCCATAGACGGCGGAAAGATTATCTATCTGCTGGACACAGGAAAAATTCAAGACCTCAAATTTCCCACCTTTTGGTTTGACAGCACGCCACAAGGGAAATTTATGCTGAGTATTGCCTTTGGTCAGAGTAAATACTATGTGGACAATTTGAGCGAGAACATCAAACGAGGCCACCGCCAAAAACTGCGAAAAGGAATATGGCCGGGTTTTGCGCCGCTCGGCTATCTCAACAATTCGCTGACAAAGAGCATCGATGTTAATAACGAAAAATCGGTGTTAGTGCGAAAATGTTTTGAACTCTACGCCACCGGCGAATATACCCTGAAAAATATCAAGCAGTTTTTGGCGGATTCCAAACTCGATTCCTACAAAGGCAATGTTCTTTCAACTTCCTGTGTCCAGCGAATGCTCAAAAATCCTTTTTACTATGGAACTTTCCGCTTCAACGGCGAGCTATACGAAGGAACTCACGAGCCAATTATTTCCAAGAAACTTTTTGATGACGTTCAACAAGTGATGAATAATCGGGGCAAGAAGAAGCGCAAACGAAAACACGAATTTGCTTTTTCGGGATTTATGAAATGCGGAAAGTGCAGTTGCCTCATTACCGCTGAAACACAAAAAGGACACATTTATTATCGATGCACCAAGAAAAAGCAAACTTGTAATGAAAAGTATCTGCGCGAGGAAGCACTTGTTGAACAAATGAAGTCCGTCATTCAAAAAGTTTCTATTCCCGACGACTGGAGAGATAATATGCTTGCCGAGCTAGGCCGTGAAAAAGCGAGTATCCAAAACGAGGGCATTGCTTTTGTTCAAAATCTGAAAACAAGAAAAGTGGAAGTTGAGCAGAAAATAGACCGGCTTCTCGATATTCACATTGAGGGCGGTTTACTGCCCGAAGAATATCAGGCCAAGAAAGCAAAGTTGCTCAACGAGAAAGCCGATATTGACCAAAAAATTAGAGATTTTGAACAAAAGGGAAATAATTGGCTCGAACCGATGCGAGAAGTGATTTTATTGAGTAGCCAAGCCAAAATTCTTTTGTCGCAAGGCGACAAAACACAAATCCGCGCATTTCTTAAAAATGTCGGCTCGAACTTTATACTGAATTCAAAACGGCTTGAAATTTCCCCGAAAAACGGCTGGCGAGCCCGCGTAGCGGGCGAGCCAATGACTTCATTTCCTAACTGGCGGAGGGTACAGGGCTCGAACCTGTAAGGGCTTGCGCCCGCTGGTTTTCGAAACCAGTGCATTACCATTCTGCCAACCCTCCGCTTTCGTACGGGACGAGCCGGTGCCTTCAACTTCTCCCTATGCCCGATGTGAAAGCATGTTGGGCATTTTTGCTAACGCAAAACTGGATGAAATATGAAGCAGTTCATATTTCATAGCCACGCCTCCGTATTTTCCCTTTGCCCCGTTCAAGCACGCAAAAGAGCGCGCGTCTCCGCTTTACTTTAAACCCCTCAGCTTTAATTAGCAAATCTCTCTCTTACTGCTGCATCGGTGTCGAGCCGCCCTTCTTCCCGAAAATGCCCATAAGGAAGAGAACGACCGCCACTACAAGGAGAACATGTACCCAGCCTCCGAGCGTGTACCCGGCGACGAGACCCAGAAGCCAGAGAACCACTAGCGCAATTGCAACTTTAGTTAACATGATTTTTAAAAAATTACTTTTAAAATCGGCCTTCCATTAATTATAGATTACCGGCGCCCCTTGGCAAGGCAAGTTACCCACAGGCGATTATGTGAGGTCGTTCATCTGGATCGGGCTCTGGATTTTGGGCGGAGTCATGTCGATTTCGCCGAATTCCCGCTCGTACGTCTCGACCTGCTTGCCTATCCAGACCGCGATGCTTTTCATTATTTGCGGGGTGGTGGCGTAGACGTCCAGGCCCGAGCCGGAAGTAAAGGCGAAGTGAAAGATGCCTTTGCCGTGCGCGCCGAGCGCGCCGTCGCAGAACTTTTTGGGTAATTGATTGAGATTAACTTTTGTTGGGTCGATCATAATATTTCAAAAATTACTAATAATTAAACCTTCGCAATGACCCATTGTATCACGAATTGGGACTTACTTCTTTGGCAATTAAGGATTTTCAGTTGTTATAAGTACAAAGAGACCCTTATTTATACTCGCTGGGTCTCGGTGCGAGGTTGAAACTAGTCAGCTGGAAAAACGATTCTCGACTGCGTGTCGACGGAAATACTGACCCTCGACGCTTACAACCGGCACCTCGTCGCCGGCATCCAAGCCCAGCACAGAGACTTGGAATATTCCGCGATCGAGCAGTGACCCGCGCTTGCGCGATGGCAGGCAACGCCAGCGCACTCGGAATCCATCCACGAAGATGGTGCCGAACTGGCGACTCGTCATCGTCCCGCGAATGAATGCCTCGCGGTGAAAACCGGCAGCTGCGCCAAGCTCGATGTAGCGGTAGCGCCGGCCATACTCCTCGCCCGTGATGCCGGTGAGGCTAGAAACAGCCACGGCATCGTCGACGAGGGCGACATGCAGAAGGGAAAAGTGAGGACGCCCTCGAGGAAGAATTTGGGCCTCGACGAACCTCTCTGAGAGGTCCGCCTGGAATACTGCATGTCCATTTTCCAGATCCGCCTCGAACATGATGTTCTCGAACGGAAATGGGCCGCACTGCGGGTTTGCGTTCACCAACTGAACACCCGCTGGCATTACCACAGGCCTAATCAATTCAGGCACTGTGATCTTTAGATCAGCGAGAAGGCTGGTAATCATAATCTATCTCCTGGGTGCGAGTTGAACTTCTTCTTTGGCCACATTAACAGAGGTTGGTTGCAAATTCAACAGGAAGAAACGCATGGGGGTAATTTTGTGAACTAATTATACACTTTGCACGAACTTTTTTCGAGGGGAAATCCTAGCGTGCCTCGCGCGTGCTACGCACGCCTGTGTGATACACAGTTTCTCCAAAGGAGAAAAGCGAGGCACGCAATACCAACACAAAATGGACTCGGTTTTGCGAAACTATTTTGCGGGAGGAAAGGATTCGCAAAACCGAGACTAAGGTTTTTGAAATTCGGGGGAATTTGGGTTTCCGCCCCGCAGGAGGGTGCGGGAGGAATGCGGGGCGGGCATTTTGGATTTTTGAAAAATTTTGGTGGGCTAAAAATTAATTAAGTTTACAACTCAATTAATAATCTTTGTGCAATTTACAACCACATCCGATTCTTTGATCTCCACACCTTGGACATATTTCCATATCACATCCAGAACAATGATACTGACCTCTTATACAAGCACAATCATGACAAGGCATGTTAAATATACTTTCTGTATCCATATCTTGCCCATTTTCTTCTTTATAAGGTTTCCCATTTTGATCTAGCCATTTTTCATCCCCCCATTTAATTCTTCTGAAAATTTTCCCATGTAATTTTTCTGTTTTTTCTCTTTGGGATTGTTCAAATTCATCAAAGTATTGAAAATAATTATATAATTGTGAACCTAGATTTAATGCTTTTTCTTTTGATACAGCATTTAAACGATGGAGGCCTTGTGTTCTTTCTATATGAATTTTATTAAAAAGCTCTTTAGTTTCTTCCATCATTCCTAATCCATTTAGATATACTTTATTTACCAGTACATTAAATTTTGGACTTCTTTGTCCCGGACTATGCCCCAATTTCGTAAGCATAAACTTTGTTAATAGACTATCTGTATCTTTAATAAAATCTGATTCTGTCATCAGGCCTAAGTCCCATTTTCTAAATAAAATTTCATATTCGTGAGAAAATAGATTATAAAAATCACCGGGCACAGATTCTCCTTGTGATATTTTGCCGAGAATATGTTTTTTTAAGAATTTACTATAAGGATTTTGAAATCGATTTTCTAATAAACCTTGATAGATTGGAATAATTGCATGATTTATTATTTGTATTTTCTTACTTTCTTTTATTGAACAAATATAATAATACAGACCACGATTTAAAATAAGTTCTTGAAGTAAAGCGTCTATTGACCCTGTGCCACCATCTACCACTATAAAAAATCTACCTCTTCCTAAATAACGGTAGTTTATCTTAACTGGGCGACCATATCTTCTACCAACTGCTTGCAAGAAACTAAAAAAATTCTTACCATCTGGATAATAATCAGCTTTTATTTTTATAATCTGATTGTAACCTGCCATAACTTAATTTAAGTTAAAAAATTTTCAGTAACTAATAAACCTCCTGCTGATAGCATTTTTCACAATACACTATTTCTGGTCTATTTGGATTATAGGTAGTTTCAAATTTATTTTCACAAATTTCTTCGCCATGAGTATGAGTTGTTGTGTTTTTATATTCACCATTTAATGAGTTTTTACCCACACACTGGCAATTTCTGCTATAAAGTTTTAACCCTGTTCTTTGTTTTAATCTTTCAAAGGTACGACAATTTGGACATAGTCGTGGAATAGGTAAGTTCATCTTTCTATAAAAATTTAATTCATCCTCTATTACTTTGAAAGCTGTTGTGCAAAGTTGATTACATTTTCCATTATGCTCACATCTTATAACCTTATTTATTAAATCATCTTTTACATCGGCAACATCGTCAGGAATGTCTCTGTTCTCAATATCTATTTTATAATTTCTTTCCGTCTCTTCCTCCCATACATAACCCTCTTTTTTTGCTTGCTCTTTTTCAAGCGGAAAATATTCTTGTGCAAGGGTAGTATTATAAGAAACAGGAGAGAGTTCAGAGGGAAAAAATTCACCGTATTTATAGATTCTCCCATTTCTATCCATATATGGAATTTCGTTCATTTGTTTTTTAATTTTCTCTACAAGTTCTAAATATTCTTCTTTTGTATATTGTATATTTAACACACAATACTGTTTATTACGAAGACTAACGCAACCAAATAAATTTTCAGAACCACGAGTGCAAAACATTGAATATTCTAGATCATGCACATTTTCTTGACAAAGCACACAAAATTTAAGATTTTGAATCCCAACTCCGCAGGAATGACATTCATAAACAAGCTGGCTATTATCTCCCCATATTGAATAATCCCAACAATCTTTACATCCTGGAGTCTCTAATAAATTTTGACAATAACGTAAATTTTGTCCTTCTCTAATTAAAAAAGAATCACGAACTTCCTTTGAATGTTCTATATAATTACCAGAAACGGTTGTATTTTGAAAACCTTGAATAAATTTATTAGGGAATTTCATCCAAAAATCATAAACTTCTTTTTTGATCCTTTGCAAATTCTCATAAGAACCTAAATTAAAAGACTTTATTTTTTCCATGTATTCCTCACGAGAATATTCAACATTAAAAATACAATAAGATTTTTTACGCAAATTTACACAACCAAAACAATCTTGGCAACCAGAACAATTTTTTGAAAACGCCATATTAAAAGAATTTTCACATTGCGAAGAAAAAACAGAATTTGAACATTGAGTAAGCCAAAAACCTTCATAACAATATTCACATTTTGACACATGAGATATATCAGTACACCAACGTGATTGATTAATACCATGACCGTACATGCAATCTTCTGGTTCCTTAGCATTAAAAACCAAATAACTATTTTTTGGGTTACTAATGTGATTTACATAGGGACTATTTACTTCAAAAGTAACTCCCAAATTCCTAATTGGTACTTTTTTTAGAAGTTCAAAAAACTGAGTGAAAAATGGTTTTGAAAAATCATATTCTTGCCCATATTCCATAGGATCCCATTTATCACTCTGCCATACTTCGTTTTCATAAACTTTTGTCCCAGACTCTAGAGAAAACATAGAAAGAATATCTTTATTAGAAAAATCACTTTTCCTTTTATAAAGTACTCGTTCGTTACGAAAAGAAAATCTTCTTTGTGCTCGGCACAAGGGGCAAAAGGTCGGTGCTGGAACTTTCATCTGCTCGTAGAAACCAAAATCATCTGATTCTATGACAAAATCTTTTTTGCAGTTTTGACAATTTTTAGTTTCTTGGCTCATATAACAAGAATAGCAAAAATCATAGATTTTTTCAATGTGTATTTTTTATGGAAGCCCACCAAAATTTTTCAAAAATCCAAAATGCCCGCCCCGCATTCCTCCCGCACCCTCCTGCGGGGCGGAAACCCAAATTCCCCCGAATTTCAAAAACCTTAGTCTCGGTTTTGCGAATCCTTTCCTCCCGCAAAATAGTTTCGCAAAACCGAGTCCATTTTGTGTTGGTATTGCGTGCCTCGCTTTTCTCCTTTGGAGAAACTGTGTATCACACAGGCGTGCGTAGCACGCGCGAGGCACGCTAGGATTTCCCCTCGAAAAAAGTTCGTGCAAAGTGTATAATTAGTTCACCCAAAGAAACGTTCGCGAAATTAGAAAGAAGGAGCGAGTTTTCAGAATGAAAACTCGCGCTAGGTAGCCCGCTTCCGCCCTTGGCGTTTGCGACAAAATCCCAAAGTTCCCCCCCAGTGTATGGAAACAATTCAAATCAAAACTAAATGTGTTCTCTACGCCAGAAAATCCACCGAAGATGATGATAAGCAAGTCATGAGTATTGAAGCTCAACTTTTTGAACTGCGAGAATATGCGCGTAGAGAACACATTGAAATTCTGAAAGAATTTACGGAAGCGAAAAGCGCAAAGAAGCCCGGGCGAGAAGAATTTGCAAAAATGTTAGCGTTTGTGGAAACTTCAAAAGAACCGATTGGCATACTCGCTTGGCATCCAGATCGTCTCGCCCGTAATTCTGTTGATGGCGGGAAAATAATTTACTTAGTAGACATCAACAAAATTGCTTCTTTACGCTTTCCGCAGTTTTGGTTTGAACCAACTCCGCAAGGGAAATTCATGTTGCAAGTGGCTTTCGGACAATCCAAATATTTTTCTGACAACCTTGTGGAAAATGTGAAGCGTGGAGTCCGCCAAAAATTGAGAAAAGGTGAATGGCTCACGAGAGCACCCTTTGGCTATGTGAATAATTACAAAACAAGAAATATTGAACCTCATCCAGTTCGTAGCAAAGTCATTGTTCGTGCTTACAAAGAATATGCCAAAGGAGCACATGGGCTAGAATCGCTTTCTCAATTTTTGGCGGATCACGGAGTATATCAGAAAAATGGAAAGCCACTTGGCAAAGCTTCCGTAAATTGTATTCTCAATAATCGTGCATATCTCGGATTTACCAAACATTACGGAGAATATTTTCCCGGAAGCTTTGCGCCAATTCTTTCTCCAACCCTGTTTGAAGCAGTGCAGAAAGTCTTGAAAACGAGGCAGAAACCGAGAAAATCTAAAATTGCTCACCCATTCCATTTTCTCGGTTTTGCTCGTTGTGGCGAGTGCGGAGGTATGTTTACCGCCCAATATTCTATCAACCGCTTCGGTACAAAATATTCATATTATCGTTGCACCAAGAAATTTGGAAAGTGTGGTCAACTATACCTCCAAGAACATGCGCTCGCCACCCAATTAAAAACACTGCTTCAATCAGTGTCGCTTCCTCGTGAAGAAATATTAAAAATGGAAAATAAAATTGACGAATGGGAGGATGAAAATATTTCTTCACGAGGAAATGTTGTCCAACATCTCAAAGATAAGATTCGAGGAAATCAAGAGAAGCTGGACAAACTTGTTTCTATTTACCTAGATGAAGATATTGAACGAGAAATATATTTAGAACGAAAAGATTTACTAATGCGTGAAAAAGCTTCTCTCCTCGAATCCGAAAGAGATTTTGGACAACAGAGAAAGAATTGGGTCGAACCCTTGCGGAGTTTCGTTTTGTCCTTGAAAGAATGCGCCGATTTGGAAAAAACCGAAAACTATTTGGAATGGAAGCGGTTTTTTCTAAAAATCGGCTCTAACCCGCAAATCAAGGAAAAAACGGTTTCCATACACTGGGGGGAACTTTGGGATTTTGTCGCAAACGCCAAGGGCGGAAGCGGGCTACCTAGCGCGAGTTTTCATTCTGAAAACTCGCTCCTTCTTTCTAATTTCGCGAACGTTTCTTTGGGTGACCCCACCGGGAATCGAACCCGGATTACCGGCTTGAAAAGCCGATGTCCTAACCGTTAGACGATGGGGCCGTTGAAATATAATAACATTTGAAGCCCTATTTGTAAAAATTTCTTTTTGTGCTATAACAGCAGAAACCAGCAGTACCACACCTTTTAGTCCGGGAGGACTACCGATGCCGAAGGATTGTTGCCAGGCGCAATTGAGTGAAGATGTCATCTCCGCCGTCGCAAGCTACCTCATGGGCAAGCTCGAGGGGCGCGACGGTGGCATCCGGGTCGGGGACGGAATTATCCCCATTGAGGAAGTGCGCAATGAGCTCGGCGCGCCCGGCTCCGATCTTCGGAGCAGAATGGTGCACGCGCACCTCGACGGGACCGCTGTTATTCAAGCGGTCGACCCCTCCTGGGACTGAGTTCCCGCTCGGTCCAGCCCCCAGCCCCGCGTAGCTCCGCTACCCGGGGCTACGTTTTTTCTATTGCAGTTTTTGCCCGCTTGCTTCGTTGTACAAAGCATCTCGGGCGGGCAAAATGCCATGTTTTGCATTATAATATTAACTGTGGAGCTTAAAGCGATCTTTATTGTCGCGCATTTTGTCGGGATTTTAATCAGCCTATTCGCCGTGATTTTTACGGACAGCGTGCTCCTGCGCGGGATCAAGGCGCGGAACTTCGATCTGCAAATGATTTCCTCGATCGTCCATGGCAGCAACATCGTCTGGGTCGGGATCCTCGTTATCGTTCTCTCCGGCAGCGGGATATTTTTGACCGACTCGGCGAGATATCTCCACGCGTCAAAATTCCTCGCCAAGATGACTATCGTGGCGGTTCTTATCATAAACGGCGTTGTTTTCCACAGAAAGCATATTCCCCTCCTTAAGAAAACAACCGGGCAGAATCTCCTTGGGTCGAGCGATTTCATGAAAGGAAGCTCTTCACTTTTCACCGCCGGCGCGATATCAATCGTCTCCTGGCTATCCGCGTTCATCCTCGGCTCTCTACCTTCGCTCCCCTATCCTTACTGGCAGATCGTGTTTATATATCTTCTTGCATTGATTCTTGCAGTTGTTCTCGCGCAATTCTCCCGGAAGAGATTTCTCCGATGAACAAGAAGACAGAACTAGAAAATTGGCACAAGAAATGGTTCACAGAGTGCAGGTGCGAACTGCGTGAGTCCGCTACCCAGCCCGTGCCGGGGCATGGAAATCCGGAAGCGGAGATAGTTTTCATCGGCGAGGCGCCGGGGCAGAAAGAGGACGCGCAAGGCGTGCCCTTCGTCGGCGCAGCCGGGAAATTTCTCGAGGAGCTTCTGACGTCGGTGAATCTCTCCCGGAGCGATGTCTATATCACGAACATCGTGAAATACCGCCCGCCGAATAACCGCGATCCCAGCCTCGAGGAGAAAGATGCCTGCCGCGAGTGGCTCGAGGGCGAACTTGCGATCATCTCACCGAAACTGATAGTATTCCTGGGCCGGCATGCGATGAACAATTTTTTCCCTGGTGAGCAGATATCGAAGGTGCACGGCAAGCTCTTGGTGAAAGACTTCCTGAATATCTCCACCAAATATTTCTTCGCGCTTTATCACCCGGCGGCCGCGCTCTACAACGGCTCGATGCGCGGCACGCTCGCGGAGGATTTCAAAAAACTTCCGAAGGTCCTCGCGGAAATCACGGCAAGGAAAGAGCCAGCAAAACCCCTCGCACAGAGCAAATTATTTTCATGATAGGTAGCAATACTAAAATAGTCATACTTGCCGCCGGCAAGGGCAAGCGGATGCAAAGCGAGGACCCGAAAGTGCTCGCCAAGCTCGCCGGCAAGCACTTGATTCGGCACTTGCTCGAGGAGGTGGAGAAAGTTTCGGGCGAGAAACCGATTGTCGTGGTGGGCTACAAAGCGGAGCTTGTGAAAAAGGAACTGGGTGACGCTTGCGTTTACGTGGAGCAAAAGGAGCAGCTTGGCACCGGGCACGCCTTATCTGTGACGCGGGTCAGAGTCGGAAACGCCAGTCAGGTAATGGTGCTCCAGGGCGATATGCCTTTTATAACTGCGGGAACTATAAAAAAACTGCTCGAGGTGCATCTGGATTCTCGCGCTAAAATAACGGCTGCTACCTGCCAAGTCGGGGACTTCAATGATTGGCGAGAGGCATTTATAAGTTTCGGTAGAGTTCTACGAACAGGCGACAATGTTGAAATTAAGGAGTACAGAGATGCGAACCCCCTCGAGAAAAAGATAAAGGAAGTTAACGCAGGCGCGTACGTATTCGAGACGGGTTGGCTCTGGGAGAATTTAGGAAAAATCGGAAACAAAAACGATCAAAAAGAATACTATTTGACGGATCTTCTTAAAATCACAAGCGAGGAAAAAGAAAAAATCACGACCGTCCCGATCGACCCGCGAGAGGCGCTCGGGGCGAATACAAAGGAAGAACTTGAGATACTGGAGCGCTTCGCATAGAATTAAACTCCGATGGATAATCCTTTCGAAAAGGCTCTCGCGCTCATCGAGCAGGCTGCTCAAATAGATCCGGCTCTCGGCGGGGAATTCCTGGCGCGTATGCGCGTGCCGGACCGTGATATCCGCATCTCCATCTCCACCCGCATGGATGACGGCTCCACAAAAATCTTCGAAGGCTACCGCGTACAATACTCAAATGCCCGCGGGCCCTATAAAGGCGGGGTTCGCTATCACCCTCTAGCCGATATCGACGAGGTTAAAACTCTCGCGCTCCTTATGACGCTCAAATGCGCGGTCGCCGGCATCCCGATGGGTGGAGGAAAAGGCGGGATTTCTCTTGAGCCCGAAAAACTCTCAAAAGCCGAGCTCGAACGGGTTTCGCGAGGCTGGGTACGGAAACTTGCCGACGTTCTCGGCCCGGCAAAAGATGTGCCTGCACCGGACATAAACACCACGCCCGAGATAATGGCATGGATGAACGATGAATACATGAAACTGACTGGGGAGAAAACCGGCGCAACTTTTACAGGAAAACCCATAGAGGTCGGAGGTAGCGAAGGCCGCGGCGTTGCTACGGGACTCGGAGGATTTTATACTTTCCTCGGGTTCCGTGAAAAATTGGGACTTCCTGGGAAATGCAGGATCGCTATCCAGGGTTTTGGAAATGTCGGAGCCAATGCCGCGGAAATTTTCTCGAAGCATGGCCACAAAGTGATTGCGGTTTCAGATTCAAAAGGCGGAGTTCTTGCCGAGGGAGGTCTCGATATCAAAGAACTTTTAGAGCATAAGAAAAAGGCCCGCTCGCTCGCCGGATTTCCAGGGAGCAAGAACATAACCAATGAGGAACTGCTGGCTCTCGAGTGCGATGTATTGATCCCTGCGGCATTCGAGAATGTGATAACAGAAGCGAATGCAGACAAAGTGCGCGCAAAGGCAGTGCTTGAGCTTGCGAACGGCCCGACAGCAGCGGAAGCCGACGAAATATTGCAGAAGAAAAATATCCCAGTTATCCCTGATATCCTTGCTAACTCGGGCGGCGTGACCGTTTCTTATTTCGAATGGCAGCAGAATTTGGCAGGCGAGCACTGGAGCGAAGCGGAGGTTTTTGAGAAACTGAAAAAATATATGAGTACTGCCGCGAAGGATGTCCTTGCTAAATCGCGAGAATGGAAAACAACTCTGCGCATGGGCGCTATCATCCTTGCCCTTGAAAGAATCAGGGCGGCTATGTAATATTAAGATTCGGGCGATTAGCTCAGTTGGCTAGAGCGTGTCTTTGACGTAGACAAGGCCACAGGTTCGAGCCCTGTATCGCCCACCAGATGAAAATTCTATCGATCGAAAGCAGTGCAGATGATTCGGCGATTGCTTTGCTGGAGGCCACTGGAAGAGGAAACTTCAAGATTCTCGCTCACGAAAAAGCCTCGCAAGCGAAGCTCCATGAAAAGTACGGGGGTATTTACCCGAATCTCGCCAAAAACGAGCACATAAAAAATCTGCCGAAGCTCCTTTCGAAAATTAAAGATCCGAAACCCGACGCTATCGCCGTCACTTCCGGCCCAGGACTCGAGCCCTGTCTATGGGCAGGGATAACTTTCGCGGAAGAGCTCGCGAAGAAGTGGAACGTCCCGATTATGCCGGTAAACCACATGGAAGGACATGTACTTTCGGTTTTTGCGACTGGAAGGGAGTTTTCGATTCCCAGATTGCACTACCCTCTCCTCTCGCTTCTCGTCTCTGGAGGACACACGCAGTTAGTAATCACGAAAAAAGGATGGAAACACGAAATAATCGGCGAAACGCTCGATGACGCAGTCGGAGAGGCCTTTGATAAAGTCGCCCGAATGCTCGGACTTCCCTACCCGGGCGGGCCACAGATTTCCCGTCTAGCGGAGTCCGCACGGGGAGAAAAAATCATCTCCCGATTCAAACTGCCTCGGCCGATGCTCAAGCATAAGAACTTTGATTTTTCGTTCGCAGGATTAAAAACCACGGTTTACTATTTAACCAGAGGAAAAAAATTATCAACAGAGATAATTAGAGAGATATCTCTAGAGTTCGAAAACGCGGCGATCGAGACGCTTGTCCGGAAAACAGCGCGCGCGATCGAAAAATATAAACCAAAAACCGTAATCGTCGCCGGCGGAGTAGCGGCCAATAAGCATCTGCGTAAAGAAATGGGGAAGGTTGCAAAGAATGTCCTTTTCCCCACCCTAGAACTTACAGGAGACAACGCGATTATGATCGGCATGGCCGGATATCTGCAATATCTGCAAAATCCAAAAAAGAAATATAAAATAAGGGCAAATGGTGGCTTGCGGCTCGGGGAAATGATAAAATAAGTCCATGGCCGTCCCGGAGAAGTTACTTAAGCCCTACGACCCAAAACAAACTGAAGAGAGAATTTACAAGCTGTGGGAAGAAAGCGGCTTTTTTAATCCCGACAAACTACCGGGCGATCGTAAGGAGCCCTTTACGATAATCATGCCGCCTCCGAACGCAAACGGGAAAGTGCATCTGGGGCATGCCGCTTTTGTTACGCCGGAAGACATCATGGTCCGCTTCGAGCGTATGCGCGGAAAAAAAACTCTCTGGCTGCCAGGCACCGACCACGCAGGATTTGAAACGCAGGTCGTTTTTGAAAAAGAATTGGAAAAAAGGGGAACCTCGCGTTTTAAAATGACGCGGGAAGAATTTTACAAAGAAACTTGGGATTTCGTGCAAGAGAATAAAACAGCAACGGAAGAAGGACTTCGCGGACTGGGCGCTTCTTGCGATTGGTCACGCAATATTTTTACTCTGGACCCGCGAATCGTCAAAATCGTTTACGAAACTTTTGAGAAAATGCACCGGGACGGACTTACATACCGCGGGAATCGTATCTGCAATTGGTGCCCGAAGCATGAGACCGGCCTCTCCGACCTCGAAACTACCTATGAAGAACGCCTCGACCCTCTTTACTATATCAAATATGGACCCTTTACCCTTGCCACCGTGCGGCCGGAAACAAAATTCGGCGATACCGCCGTCGCCGTCAATCCGAAGGACCGGCGGTACAAAAAATATATCGGTAAAGAAATCGAAGTCACCGGGCTTCTCGGGAAATTTAAAATGAAAGTAATTGCGGATGAGCTGGTGGACAAGGACTTCGGCACAGGGGTAATAAAAGTGACACCGGCTCACGACGGGGTAGACTTCGAAATCTGGCAAAAGCATCAGGCTGAAATTCCTGGTCCAAAGCAGGTCATCGATAAACGGGGTAAAATGGACCTGCCGGGAACAAAGTATCATGGACTCAGGGTTGCTGAAGCACGAAAAATCGTGGCCGAAGATCTAAAGAGGGCGGGGTTGATTGAAAAAGTAGATGAAAACTACAAGCATAATGTCGCGCTTTGCTATAAATGTAGGAGTGTAATTGAGCCCCTGATCATCCCCCAATGGTATGTGGCGATGAATAAACCTGGTCTTTCCCTTCGCGATATGGCGGTTCAGGCTATCAAAAATAAGGAAACGAAAATAATTCCGAAAAGATTCGAGAAGGTCTTTATGCACTGGATGAAAAATATCCGTGACTGGCCTATCTCTCGGCAGATCTGGTGGGGAATACCAATTCCGGTGTGGTACAAAGGAGACGAACTCAAGATGGCCGAGAAATCGCCGGGTGCGGGGTGGGTCCAGGATCCAGATACATTCGACACTTGGTTTTCTTCCGGGCAGTGGCCTTACGCCGCGCTTCGGGCCAATTCCAAGAAGGATCTCGAAAATTTTTATCCGACCGATGTCATGGAAACGGGCTGGGAAATTCTTTTCTTCTGGGTTGCCCGCATGATCATGTTCGGCGTTTATTTGACCGGAAAGATTCCTTTTCGCACCGTTTACCTGCATGGAATCATCCGGGACAAGGAAGGGCAAAAAATTTCGAAATCGAAGGGCAACGTCATTGACCCTAAAGTGATAACGGGAAAATACGGCACCGATGCGCTGCGTATGGCAATTACCATTGGCAATCTCCCGGGCAACGATTTCTCCCTTTCCGAAGATAAAATCCGAGGCTACAAAAATTTCGCCAACAAGCTTTGGAACATCGCGCGATTCGTTTTGGAAAATGCGCACGATTTGAAATATGAAAAAAATAAACTGACTCGCGAATTCGACGAGTTCGCGAGGGATGCCACGGCCGATATGGAGAATTTCAGGTTTTATCTCGCGGCCGAAAAAATTTACCACTACGTCTGGCACCGCTTTGCCGACGAGATAATTGAGGAAAGTAAAAAGAATAACGAGATTAAATCTTCGCTTCCGTACATTTTAGAAAATTCTTTAAAACTTTTGCACCCCTTCATGCCTTTTGTTACCGAAGAGATCTGGCAAACTATGGGAAAAAATAAATTGCTAATGGTTGAGAATTGGCCCTCATGATCAGCGACCTGAAAATCTGGGGCATTGCGTTTCTCGCGGGGGTCGTGCCCTCGCTCCTTTGGCTCTGGTTCTGGCTCAGGGAAGACAAAAAACGCGCCGAACCGAAGGGGCTCTTGGCTCTCATCTTCCTCCTTGGAATGGCTGCCGTCGTCCTGGTCCTGCCGGTTCAGAAATTCATACAGGCCCACCTCGGAATCCCCGAAGGGCAGATAGTCCTTTGGGCTGCGGCGGAGGAGATCTTCAAATTGCTGGCGGTTCTGTTCCTGCTTTTCAATTCGCGTCACATCGACGAGCCGCTCGACTGGCCGATCTACATGATGACGGCAGCGCTCGGCTTCGCCGCGCTTGAAAATACCCTCTTTCTGATCCGCCCCTTTTCACTCAATGAGGTGACGGTTGGGCTCCTAACGGGGCAGCTGCGCTTTTTGGGTTCTACGCTCCTTCACACCGTGTCCTCGGGGACGGTCGGGATTGCACTCGGGCTCTCTTGCCATATGGATAAATGGACGAAAAAATGGTACTTGACGCTGGGACTCATTTTCGCCATTGCCTTGCATAGCACATTTAATTTTTTTATAATGAAAGAGAGCGGAAGCAACTTTTTGACGGTCTTCGCGTTCTTGTGGGTCGTGACGATTATCATAATGCTTCTTTTCGAGAAGCTAAGACGAATGCAATAAAATTTATGCAACTCAAAAAAAGAAGTTTTTTAGAAAGACTGACCGGAAGCATCCGGGCTGATACTGACGAAGAGGTGAAGAAAATTTCCGTCAAGGACGGCGGTGGAAACACGAAAAAGGGTTGGATGGAAGAAGAAAACCAGGAGATGGAGCTTGCGGTGGATGTCTACCAGACCCCGACCGATATCATCGTCCAGACGATGGTCGCCGGCGTGCGGCCGGAGGACCTCGAGATCTCGATTGCCCGCGATATGATAACCATCCGCGGCAGGCGCGAAGAGTCCCGCACCATCGACGAAGAGAATTATTTTTCGAAAGAACTTTTCTGGGGAACTTTTTCGCGAACGATATTGCTTCCGCAGGAAGTGGAACCGGAGGAAGCCGAGGCAGTGGAAAAGCACGGTCTCCTCACCGTCCGCCTCTCCAAGGTGGACAAGGCAAAGAAAGCAAACTTGAAAGTAAAATCACTCTGAGATAGAATCCCCATGGATCCCCAGATCGCGAAGCTGCTAGAGTTAACCGAAGAGAATAACCAAATGCTCCGCGCCATGCGGCGTTCGCAGCGCTGGGCATCGATAATGCGGGCTTTTTATTGGCTCTTTATTATCGGGGCAACGGTGGGAGCATTTTATTTTTTGCAGCCTTATATCGAACAGTTGAAGTCGATCTACGGCGGAGCAGACGCAGCTCTCAAAACATTCCAAAATTTCAATCAATAATTGCCTGGGTAGCTCAGTGGTAGAGCGCAGCCCTGAAGAGGCTGGCGTCGGGTGTTCAATTCACCCCCCAGGCACAGAGGTTTAAGGGGAAAACTCCGTCTGGCCGGGGTCGATTTTTCTCCCCCTTTCGGCTCCCTTCCTTCTTTCAGCACCTCTTTCCGCCTCTCTTCTATCCCTACTTTGCCTTTTATTCCGATACATATTTTCATCCGCCTCCTTAAAAAGTTCGTCAAAAGTCTTTGCCGTGCCTCTTTTCGCAACTGCAATTCCGCCTGAAACATGCAAGCGAACCATGTCCCGGCCGCTATCAGATCCCCTATCCACAAGAAAATCGCGGTTCAATTCATCAATAATTGAGCCGGCAAAGGTAAACGGTTCGGTCTTTTTGTGAGGAGCGTCGTGGAGTGGAATGACCAACGTAAATTCATCGCCCCCCAGGCGGAACAGATGGTCGCGGGAGCGGGTAATTTCCGCAATGTGTCCGATCAAAGTATGGATTGCTTCGTCGCCGACATGATGCCCCATAGAATCATTGAGCTCCTTCAACTCATCCAGATCAAAACTAATAACCACCACCGCACCCAAACCTGGCGACTCTGGATTGTTCAGCTGCCGGAGCAAACTTTCCATGATTTGGGAAAGATATTTTCTATTAAGGGCACCGGTCATGGAGTCGGTGCCGGATTCTATTTCAGCTCGCTCAAGATCTTTCCTTTGACTGCTGATGGTTTCTCGAGCCTTGCCCAAATCCCAAGCCTGTCTTTGAGTAAGTAACTTGTAGAGTTCTAATTTTTTTTCTTTGGGTAGGCCACTATTTTCTATGTTCTCAAGAGTCCCCACCCCGCTCATCATCAAATCCTTCCACTCCCAAAACTGCTTGATCTTAGCAGGATCAGGCACTCGTGCCTCGACGTTTCCCTCGCCCGGGAATTTCATGCTAATATTCTACCACGAGGGTCCTTGTAGTTAAATGGATATAACTGCTCCGTCCTAAGGAGCGATTGCGGGTTCGATTCCTGCCAAGGACACAAATTAGACCCCCAGCGCGGCGGCGACTTTCGGCTTATTGAAGCCGATAATCATTTGGTCGCCGACGAAAATCACCGGCACGCCGAGCTGCCCGCTCTTCTCAAGCATTTCTTTGCGCCGAACTATATCTATTGCGACGTTGTGCTCGGTATAGGTAATGTTTTTCTCCTTAAAAAAATCTTTTGCCATGTGGCAAAAGTGACAAGTGGGGGTGGTGTAAATTGTTACTGGTTTCATCCGCTAATTATAACACGCCCGTCAATTTCTTCCCCTTGACTTCATGTATTTAATATTTTCTTATGTGCGGGTAAGGAGAATCGAACTCCTGTCTCAACCTTGGGAAGGTCGCATTCTACCACTAAACCATACCCGCCTCTTCTTATTTAAACAAATTTTTAAGCCAATTCCAAAATCCGCCTCTATTCTTTCCGTCCGACTCCGGTTTCTGGTCGTCCACGATGATAATAACCCCCTCCCCGGGCTTGGCCAGGCCGTATTTCTCCCGGATATTCCTCTCTACCCCCTCCTCCGTATTAAGATTTCCGATATCGGCGCTTAAATTCTCTTTTTTGAGCTCAAGTTCCTTGACCTTATTCTCCGAAATTCCCCTGTTTTTCCGTGTCCCCTCCATTTTTCCAAATAAGCCATAAACGCTCCAGGCAAGCAGGAGGAATAGAACCGCCAAAAGCGTCAAAACCGGTTTTGACTCGAGGATGTTTCTCCACCTTTTTTTTTCTTGAAAGCCGCGCATAATTTGATAGAATGATTATATCAATGTTTTCAAACAAAAAACACCAAAAGAAAATACAGGTGGCTTGGGTCATATTGTGCATACTTGTCATAGTAAGTATGGTGCTTTTGTACTCTCCATTTTTCACGCAGCAATAGGAGCTCACCGCTCCTGCTTCATCATCTTGAGAAAGACATCTTCGGGGATGTTTACCCGCCCCCTTTCTTTCATTTTCTTTTTGCCTTTTTTCTGTTTCTCGAGAAGCTTTTTCTTGCGGGTCACGTCGCCGCCGTAAAGGTAACCGGTCACGTCTTTGCGGAACGCCTGTACCGTCCGTGAGGAGATAATCCGCCCGAGAGCCACTCCTTGGATCTTGGTTACGAAAAGCTGCCGAGGAAGCAATTTGTGGAGCTTCTCGACCGATTGTTCGGCTTCTGCTTCCACTCGCTTCTTCGAGATCACGCGAGAAAAGGCCGGCACCCGCTCTTCCGCAACCAGGATGTCGAGGCGAGTAACGGAAGCCGGGCGCATGCTCTCTATCTCATACGAGATCGAGCCATAACCCGAAGTTGCGCTTTTAAGCTCATCAAAAAAGTTGCGCATCAGTTCGCGAAGCGGCATCTTGACCGAGAGCGCTCCTCGGTTGTCACCGAAATTCTCCGTTTCCCCCACTTCCGCCTCGTGCTCATATAGAAGCTGCATGATGCTCCCCAGATACTCCGTTGGGGAAATTATCTTCGCGCTGATCCAGGGCTCAAAAACCTCGCTTATGTTCACGTCGTCGGGGAAAAAGTATGGGGAGAAAATTTTCTCCCTTTTTCCCGTTTTCGTGATCACTTCGTAAGTTATCGAGGGAGTAGTAATTACTAGCTTCAAATTAAATTCCCGACGCAGCCGCTCGGTAATTATCTCAAGATGGAGCATGCCGAGAAATCCGCATCGGTAACCCCGGCCGAGCGAACCGGAAGATTCCTCCTCGTGGGAAAAGGAGGAGTCGGAAAGTCGCAGTTTAGACAGGGCAAGCTTAAGTTCGGCGAAATCATCCGCGTCCTCGGGGAAAATGGAGGCAAAAACGACCGGCAGCGGCTTATCATACCCCGAGAGCGCGGGAAGCGGCCGCCCCGAGTGAGTAATGGTATCTCCGACTCGCGCGACTCCGGGGCGCTTGATGCCGGTTACGATATAGCCGATCTCCCCCGCTTGGAGGCTGTCTCTAGGAACTTCTTCCGGAGAAAAAGTGCCCACTTCAAGGGAGGAAAATTTCTCCTTCCCCGCAACAAAAGAGAGGCTATCGCCTTTTCGCATTTCGCCGTCCAGGACCCTTACGAAGACGATGACCCCTTTGTGGTTCGAATATTTGAAATCGAACACCAGTGCGCGGAAATCGTTTTTGTCTTGATAAGTGACTTTCGATGGAGGAACCCTGATGATGATCTCTGAAAGGAGATTCTCCACTCCCTCGCCGGTGCGGCCGGAGACAAGCAGGATTTCCCCTCTCGGCACTCCGAGGAGTTTCGTGAGCTCGCCGGTAACATCCTCGATTTTCGCGAGTGGCGAGTCGATTTTTGATATGACGGGTAAGATTTTGAGGCCGGCCTCTCGAGCCATTGCAAGCGTCGAGAGCGTCTGCGCCTGCACTCCTTGCGTAGAGTCAACCAAGAGAATCGAGCCCTCCACCGCTCGAAGTGCTCGAGAAACTTCGTAGGAAAAATCGACATGGCCCGGGGTATCAATTAGATTCAGAATAAATCCGTTGTATTCCATCCTGACTGGTTGCATTTTGATGGTGATGCCCCGCTCGCGCTCGAGCTCCATCGTATCGAGCACCTGCTCGCGCATCTTGCGCTTCTCAATCGTATGTGTTATCTCAAGCATCCTATCCGCTAAGGTCGATTTTCCATGATCTATGTGGGCTATAATTGAAAAGTTCCTGATGTTTTTCATCTTATTCCAAGAAGCCGCCTGTCTGGTGGTCCCAGAGGTCTTTGTAAACGCCGTTTTTGGCAAGGAGTTCTTTGTGAGTTCCTTCTTCTACTATCTTTCCTTGCTCAAGGACGATAATCCGGTCCATCTTCTGTATGGTGGAAAGCCGATGCGCAATGACAATCGTGCTCCTTCCCTTCATAAGTTCATTGAAAGCGTCTTGGATGTAGGATTCGCTTACGCTGTCGAGTGAGCTGGTGGCTTCGTCCAGCACGAGGATAGGCGCGTTCTTGAGCATCGCTCTCGCGATGGCTACTCTCTGCCTTTCTCCTCCGGAGAGCTTAACTCCCCGCTCGCCCACTAAAGTATCATAACCATACGGAAGATTCTCTATAAATTCATGCGCGTGCGCCCTTTTTGCCACCTCGACAATTTCTTCCTCGCTTGCTCCGGGCCTGCTGTAGGCGATGTTTTCTCTTATGGAACGATGAAAAAGAATTGGCTCCTGCGGAACATAAGAAATTTTTGACCTTAAATCATCCTGTTTTATTTTTGCAACATTCTGCCTGTCGATTAAAATTTCACCATCTTTAATGTCCACAAAACGCAAGAGCATCCTGACAATGGTCGATTTTCCTGAACCCGAATGCCCCACAAGCCCCACTCTTTCTCCGGGATAAATTTTAAGATTGAAATTCTTGAACACAACAAAGTCTTGCAGGTATTCAAAATTCACTTCTTGAAATTCGATTTCGCCTTTTGAAATAAGGCATTTTTCTGGATTTTTAACATCAAGAATATCGGGTGTTTTGTCAAAAATATCAACGATTTCTTTTGTATCAGTTATCGCCTTCATAAATCTAGCTAGAATTGAAGAAAGGTCCCAAATGCGATCAAATACAAATATCATATAAGCATACGCCATGACGAGAACTCCAACAGTAATCTCTCCAGACCGCCAAAAATTCAGCATCGTATAAAGAATAAAAACGTGAAATAAAATCATCATGGAAGCTTGGAAGACGTGACGTATTGAAGAAAATCGCATTGATTTCCAAATGGTATCTTTCACTAAAGTTGTCACGCTTTTGAAATATTCAAACTCTTGCTTAAAGGAGGAAAAAATTTTTACATTGATGATGTTGGTGAAAACGTCAGACAAAACTCCCGTAACTTTAGAATCTGCCTCCGCTTCTTTTAAGTCGTAAGTGATTTTCTGCTTGATAAATAAAATCACAAAAATAAAATATACTATGCTCCAAGACAAAAAATATAGTGCGAGCTTTTTTGATTCAAAATACAATACCAAACTTGAACCCATGATGGTAAGAATTATTAACCAAAAATTAGAAAGAGATTCATTAATGATGTCGAAAGCTCTAGCGAAGCGTTTAACCCTTGCTACAATAGAACCGACAAAACTATTAATGTAAAAATTATACGAATGCATGGAAAGTTCCTGGAAAGAAAAATCATAAATATCCTTTATCATCCGGCTAATAAACCGGAACAAAATAAAGTCAGCGTATCGACTCATCACCATGGAAGTTGCAAAAGAAGTTCCAAGAGAAACAAGAAAAAAAATAGAAAGTTTATATCTCGTTTCAATTGATAGAGTAGTATTATTTAAGGTATCAATAATATTTTTATAAATATAACCAATAATAACGTTAGAAAACACAACCCTGCCGGACATGAAAAAGAATTGCGAGAAAAAAGCAATTTTGTATTGCCTTGTCAGCTGCCAAAAATAATAAAATATGCGTTTAAAGGGCATATTAGAAACTATATCACAAAATCTCCTTATTTTACAACCCTTCCTGGGGCGGGGCGACGACTTTGACACGCCAGAACTTGGTGTGCAGAGTCTTCGCGAGATCCCGAAGCTCCTGGTTTTTCAAGAGGTAAAGCACGAGGACCCCCACTGCAATGCCGAAAATTCCGGAGATAAGGCCCTGGAGGAATATTCCCAAGAACGTGGTCGTGCCGAAAATCGGCCCAAGAATATTAAGACCAAAATATGCCGCGAGCCCGATAAAGAAAGACGCGCCGAGCGACTGAAAAAAAGTCTTGGCGATGAAGGGTTCCCCGTCCATGAAATCCCGCCGCGCATAGATAAGTTGCAGAATAAAGTTGATTATAGTGCCGGCGGCGTAAGCAAGCGGAAGCATTAAGACCTCCGTCCCGGGGATACCCTCGACTTTCAGAAGCGATTCGAAAAAATACCGGAAGAAGCTGACGTGCTCGAAAATATAAACGAAGAGAAAAGCAAAAATGACGATCAAGACGGAGGAAAGGAGGTTGATCTTTAGCGGCCGTCTCGTTTCCCCTTTCGCATAATAGGCCCGGGAAAGGAGCGCGATCATCCCCTGGGCCAGGACGGAAACCGCAAAAATCGCTACCGCGGCCGCGACCAGGCGAGTACTTTCCCAAGAAAAAGTTTTGGAGCCAAGGATGACACGCACTACTTGGGCACGCAGCACAATGAAAAGAAAAGTAGCCGGCAAGGACCAGAAAACTATTGAGCGGGCGGCCCCTCGGAGATGTCCTTTGAATTCCGCCAATTTGCCGGCAGTTACGGATCTTACCAGAGTCGGAAACGCCGCCACGGCGTAAGAGATGCCGATGATATTAAGCGGCACGGATTGAAGATTGTAAGAAAAGTTGAAGATCGAGATCGAGCCGACCGTAAGGAGCGAGGCCAGGGCAGTAATGAAGATGAGCGACATGCTGTTCGCCGCAAGTCCGAGCGTGCGAGGCACCGAAATGAGTGCCGCGTGCTTCATCTCGGAAAAATTGATGGAGAGGGAAAACTTCGGTCGAAAACCGGCCTGGCTCGATGCGAGCGCCTGCACGCCGAAATGAAGCAGTGCCCCGAGCGCCACTCCTGCCCCGAGGCCATAAATCCCAAGATGAGGATAAAAAACGATGATGCCGATGATAATGCCGAGATTATAAAGAACTGGTGACAGAGAGTAGATAAAAAACTTCCTGAAAAGCTGCGTGACCGTCCCGAAGAGGCTCGAAAGGCCCATCAAAATCGGCGAAAGGAGCATGATGCGGGAAAGCGCGGTGACTTCCGCCTGCATTGCCGGCGAAAAACCCGGAGCGATCAGCTGTGAAAGATCAGGCATCAGGAAAAAAGCGACCAGGGACACCAATACGATGAGAAAAAAGAAGGCCGTAAAAACGTCGCTTAAGAACTTGCGTGCTTCATCTGTCACTTGGCCATCGGCCATCTTGGCGGAAAGATATGGGATCAATACGGTGATCGAAGCCAGCGAAGCGATGGAGATGAAAATGAAATCCGGCACCCGAAAAGCCGCGTAGTAGGCATCGAGCGTGGGCGACGGACCGATAAAGTGAGCGAAGGAGCGGTCGCGCAGTAGCCCGAGGACTTGCGAAACGAGTGCAAAAGAGCCGAGAAGGAGCGCTGCTTGGTTTATATTGCCGTATTCCTTCCCGAAGAACCTAAAGAGCTTTTCCATCCCTAAGGGTATCGAGGTAATCTTTAATTTCTTTGTTGTCGGGCAAGAGGGCCAGGGCCGCCTCGGCATAGCCGACCGCGGCGGCGGCGTCGCCGAGAGCTTGATAATCGCGCGAGAGCGCGAGCTTGATGGCTGGATTCAGCGGATTGAGTTTCTCCGCGCTAGCATAAGCCTCAACCGCTTTGCTGAAGGCGCTGGGAACCCCTAAAGAGCCCAAGGTGTCGTAAACCGCGCCGAGCGTTTGGAAATTGACGTAATTATCTTTGTTGAACTCGGTCGCAGCCGTAGCCCCATTGATCGCTTCCTTGAGAACATTTTGAAGTTCCGCCTGCTCCTCAGTTGTGAGAGTAGTTTTCTCGGCCAGAGAATTGAGCTTGAGAAGATACACCTGTGAATAAGTGCGGAGGTAAAGATCGTTCGAGTAAAGTGAGACCGTTTTGGTAACGGCTGTTTCCGCCGAGGGAACAGTCGTTGCGGAAAGAGTTCTCGTAAAAAATGTCGCCGCCGCGAACCTTTCGAGATATTTGAAACCGAAAACAACCGAGGCTCCGAGGATTATAACCAGAAGTGAAATAGCAAAAAAACTTTTTCTCGGATCGACGAAAAAGGAAATCTCGATCTTTCGCCCCGCGGAAAGCGCGAGAAATACCCCAGAGAGCACCACCGCCAGGATAAATAGCGCCGACCCGAGCGGGTAGAAAAAAGAAGCGGTAAAAAGGAAGAAGGAAGCGGTAAAGAAAAAAGTCCCTTCGGTACTAAAACTCTCCTTTAAGCCGGCAAGTAGTGAGCGCGCCCCGGCATAAAGGAAAAAAGCGAAAAAGGAAAGCCAGGCCAAGATGCCCAGGGCTCCGACAGTCGAAAATATGGTCGGGATGGTTCCGACCCCGGAATCAAAAGTGGCATTCCAATAACTGGATGAGTTAATCTGTGCCGGCTTGTACATCGCCCAGGCATCGGCAAACCGATTCGGCCCCGCACCGAGCAGCGGGTCTTTAAGAAGTGCCGACTTCCCTACCGCAAAAGTGGAAGAGAACGTCGGGCGGACTTCTGGGCTTTGAACCCTCAACCTCTCCGGCAATACGCCGAAAATAAACTTTCCCGAAGTCAAAAAAAGGAGCGAGCAAAGGACAACGATAAAAGTCGCGAGCGGAAAGAAGTTCTTTCTCTCAACGCCGCCTTTTAAAAGAGAAAGTTTGTAGATCAACACCAGAAGCGCAAAAACACCGACAAGCCCCCAAACCAGGGGCAAATTTACCAAAAAAACGAAGATAATGGAGAGAAGCGCCAGACCAGACACGAGGATTTTGTAAACTCTCTTAAGATCGAAAAATTCCAGAAGGAGCAGCGAGAGTATCGTTGTAAACCCCGCAAAAATGCCGAGGTTGTACCAAGAACCGATGAGATTTCCGCTCTTGTCCCCCAAAATCCCGAAAGAAAGAATGGCAGGAATAAAAAATCGGAGGGCCTGGAAAACGAGCACCAAGGCAGAGGCGACGAGCAGGCCAAAAATTAGCTTTCGGGCCCAGATTTGCGACTGAAAAGATAGCGAGGCTAAAAGAAATGCCACAAATCCAGCGAGGATGAACCAGAAGCTCCCGAGATCGAAGATCGTACCGAAAAAAGACATACCGCGCGAGCTTGAAAAGAGAGCGGAAAGAAGCGTCACTAAAACCACGCCGAGCCCCGCCAGGAGAAGCGGCGAGCGCGGAGCGGACATTTTTCCGTCCGAAAATCGCGCCGCCAAGTAAAAAACCAGGGAAATGACAAGGCCCACAACAAAGAGGAGGCCCTTTGAAACCTCGACGGGCATTCTCGAGTAAGGGAGAAAAAAAATCGGAAGCAAGGAGAGAGTCAAAAGGAGGGACCAGCGGGAGATCTTATCGAGCGTCTGTGACCACATCATTATATTATATAAGCAGTCGGGCTAAACTACAATGTTGATAAGTTTGCCGGGCACGAAAAACCTCTTTTTTATTTCTTTACCCTTGAGCCACTTTTCCATCTCCTGCAATCTTGTTGCAATATAAAAAGCGTCTTCCTCAGTTATGTTTCTTAGAGCCCTGAATTGAGACCGGACTTTGCCGTTTATCTGCACCACATAAATTACCTCCCCAATGTCAACTTTGGAAATATCATATAGAGGCCAAGACTCCAGTTGAATGGACTTTTTGTTGCCTAAACTCTGCCAGAGTTCTTCCGTGATATACGGAGCAAAAGGTGAAAGTAATTTCAGGAAAACTTCAAATTCGTTTTTTGATATAGATTTGGCATCATTGATAAAAATCATGAGCGCAGAAATTGCGGTATTAAATTTCATCACCTCAATATCCTCAGAGACCTTTTTGATCGTTTTGTGGAGCAGAGACACTGAAGAATTCGCAGCGGTGTAGGACCCACCGCGTACTCGCGGAAGGGTTAAGCCGGAAGAATTTTTTAGTGTCTCTGCAATCTTCCAAACTTTTTCGAGAAATCTCCGCGGGCCGATGATCGCCTCTTCGCTCCAGGGAATCGCCTGGTCGAAGGGCCCCATGAACATCTCATATAGACGCAAGGTGTCCGCGCCGTAGCGCTTTACAATATCGTCGGGGTTAATGGTATTCCCCTTTGATTTCGACATTTTCTCCCCTCCTTCGGCCAAAATAAGCCCGTGAGAGGTTCTTTTTTGATAAGGCTCGCTGGTGGGCACCAGGCCGAGGTCGTAGAGAAATTTGTGCCAGAAACGCGAATACAAGAGGTGGAGAGTGGTATGCTCCATGCCGCCGTTGTACCAGTTTACCGGCGTCCAGTACTTAAGTTTCCTGGGGTCGGCGAATTTTTTAAAATTTTTCGGATCAACATAACGAAGGTAATACCAGGAACTCCCGGCCCAGTTGGGCATGGTGTCGGTTTCCCGCTTCGCAGGACCTTTGCAGTCAGGACACTTCGTATTTACCCACTTTGAAATATTCGCGAGCGGCGATTCGCCGCTGTCCGTCGGCTGGTAATTTTTTACTTTCGGGAGCTCAACCGGCAAATCTTTCTCCGGCACGGGCACGTAGCCACACTTCGGGCAATGCACAATTGGTATCGGCTCACCCCAGTATCGCTGCCGCGAAAACACCCAGTCCCGCAACTTGAAAGTGGTCTTTTCCTTTCCACCGACAAACCTCACGATTTCCTTTTTTGCCTCTTCTGAATCCATGCCGTCGAATTGCCCTGAATTTGCCATAACCCCTTCGCCAGTATAAATATTTTCGGAATTATTTAATGGCTTCCAGGTGAATAATCTCCAGATGTGCGAGGTGGATTCGTCATAAACAAACTTTTCAACTTCCTTGCGATTTACCCAGTGTACCTCGTGTTTTTCTTTTTCTTCCTCTACAACTTCTTCTCGTTTATCACTTTGCAATTCAAAATAAAGCCCGTGAAAATGTGCGAAACGATTTACTTGTTTAGGATTGTGATAAAATTTGCTGTGATATTTTCCTAATTCCTTAATAAATTTTAGATCTGTGTACCCTGTCTCTTCTCGAACTTCCATTCGAGCAGCTTGTTCGGGGGTCTGGCCTTCTTCAATCCCACCGGTAACAAAAGTTCGCCAATCAACTTTTTTCCATTGCAAGCAGAGATATTTATCTTCCTGCCAATGTTTTACAATTACATCCACTGCGTTGCGTTCTACAAATGGTAACCCTTCACGGGGCTTAGATTGTTCAGTTTTATCCACCAGAACTTGCTCAATTACTTCACTATTTGGCAAACTGTATTTCTTCGCAAATTCATAGTCGCGCTCGTCGTGCGCCGGTACCGCCATAATCGCTCCGGTACCGTAATGCGGAAGCACATAGTCGGCGATCCAAACCGGAATTTCTTCTTTGTTTGCGGGGTTTATTGCCCTTACGCCTTTTAATTCCACCCCTGTTTTTGCTTTATTTTCCGCCGTTCTTTCAATTTCTGTTTTCCTCTTCGCTACTACAGTATACTGTAGTGCCTCCTCTCGGTTTGAAGTTTTTTCTAAAAGATTTTTAACAAGCGGATGCTCGGGTGCCAGCACTAAATAGGTTGCGCCGAATATGGTGTCGGGGCGGGTAGTGAAGACCTTAATAGAATCAACCCCTCCCAAACCCTCCCCGAAGGAGAGGGCCTTGGCGACAGCGCTTGAAACTTCATTCTTCTTTTGAAACACCTCATCATTTGTAAAACGAAGGATCCTGTAGCCCAGCTGATCTAATATCTTGGTCCTTTCCTCGTCCTCATTTTCTTGGTAATCATGGATGTCGCCATCGATTTCAATGACAAGCTTCTTCTCAAGACATACAAAATCAGCTATAAAGCGATCAATGATATGTTGTCTTCTGAAGTGGTATTGAATTGCGTTCCGGCGCAATAAATCCCAAACTGTTTTTTCTCCCTCGGTTGGATTTTTCCTCATTTCTAAGGCTCGGGCTTGCAGGGTTCGCCATAATTCGGGACGAGTAGTAAAAAATCTAGGCATTTCCCCCTCTCCTTCGGGGAGGGCTGGGGAGGGGTTTTTAATTTCAAATTCAATCTCCGCGCCCTCGCTCTTCCCTATCCAATTACGTTGCGCGAGTTTTATCTGCGGCAGGTAATCGACGGTGTCTAGGTCTTTGTCGAGCCGCTCGGCGTACTTGGTAATCGCGAGCATCCATTGTTCTTTTTCGCGCTTCTCGACTAGGGCACCACAACGTTCGCAGCAGCCGTTTACAACTTCTTCGTTGGCAAGTCCTATTTTATCCTTTGGGCACCAATTGATGACTGCTTTTGCTTTATACGCCAGTCCTTTTTTCAAAAACTGCAAAAATATCCACTGCGTCCATTTGTAATATTTGGGATCAGTTGTGTTCACCTCGTGAGACCAGTCAAAAGACATACCGAGCGATTTGAATTGCTTGCGAAAATTATCGGTATTCTTTTTAGTAATGAGCGCCGGTTGTTTGCCGGTTTTGATGGCGAAGTTTTCAGTCGGAAGTCCAAAAGCATCCCAGCCGATCGGGTAAAGCACGTTGTAGCCCTCCATGCGGCGCTTGCGCGAGATTATATCCATCGCCGTGTAGCCCCGCACATGGCCAGTGTGCAGGCCATCGGCGGAAGGATACGGAAACTCCATCAGGGAGTAGTATTTTTTCTTTTTGTCAAAATCCCGAGCGGCAGAGAGTTTTTTATTTTTCTCCCAGTATGCCTGCCATTTCTTTTCTATTTTCTTATGGTCATAACTCCCCATTTGCAGTTTAAAGAGGCTTCGGGTACGGCGGATAGAGATCTTTATCGATCGTGCGTTCGAAGCATGTGCGGCCGGCCTGGTGGTCCCAGGATTCATTCATGCCTCCCCCGGGGCTGGGATACGGATATGAGACCGCCATATCCCTGCCCTCCATCATCGGCATGGGGTAAATTGGTCCGCCGGAATATTCACGCCAGCCTTTCGGTATCGGAAGTGCGAAAGTCGCACAGAGCTCAAAGGTAAGCGGGCTCTTCACGGCATATTCATATTTCTCCCCTTTCTCGAATTCCGGTGGAACAGGCAAGGACCAGCCCGAGAGCGGGTTCGCAAGCTCGGATACATCCTTCGGCAGCTTTTGTTTCAGCTGCCAGTAATTGACTACCTGATATTGAATATTTTGTAGATCCCCCACTCGCCTGTCGTCAAGGCGAAGCTGTCTTTGTTGCCAGGGGCTCCCCATCACAATAAAACTCAAGACGATCGCAAGAAGCACGATGAGAGAAGATTTTATGGCACCCCAAAGTCCTACTGAGAAGCCCCAGATCTTCTTCATACCCCGAAGTTCGAAAATAAAATTAAATCCGACAAACGCAGCAGTGAGGAGCGCAATGGCAACTTTCAGGATGAAACGGGTGGTTATCTCCCCGGCGATGAAGTAACGCACAAGGGTGACAAGATCGATGACTATGACGAGCGCGGAGAGAAATAAAATTATGTAGATGACCCACTTGCGGATAGTTTCATCAAGCCGGCCGACGCCGCGCGCGTAAAGTTTCTTCCAGAAATACGCGAGAAGAAGAAAAACCGGGAAGAAGATTATGAGCGTCGAGAGCGCCCCGCGAATCCCTTCGTAATCATAAGAGTTAAAGCCGTACTGGTAAGTAGCGTTCAAGACATCCGGGAAACGCTTGTTCAGGGTTTCGAAAACGAGATTCAGGAACGAAACGACGGTAGTAACGAGTGTAATTAGCACCCCGAGCGACAAAAAGAAAAAACCGATATTAAACCTGGGCGTATTACCGCCTAAATTTTCTTGTGTTTCCATGCTTACATTATACCAAATCTTTGAATAATATTATATAATGAGAGGAGTGAATAAAAAATTCGAGGATTATTCGCGGAGGATTACCCGCTGGATTGGATCTCCGCAATCCATCATCATCCATACGATTTTCTTCATCGGGATTTTCTTCTTGCGGCTTTGGGGATACTCTGGCACCGATGTACTTCTTTTCCTAACCACCCTAGTCTCGCTTGAGGCTATTTATCTTTCAATATTCATCCAAATGACCGTGAACCGGCACGCTGAGGAGCTTGAGGAAGTCTCGGAAGATATCGAAGAAATACAGGAAAACGTGGGCGAAATACAAGAAAACGTGGGCGAAATACAAGAAAACGTCGAAGAAATACAGGAGGACGTCGAGGAAATACAAGAAGATGAGGAAGAAAATGCTGTGTCAAATTAAAAACTCGATGACATCTCCATTTTGGACGATATATTCCTTGCCTTCGGTGCGCAGCCAGCCGTGCTCGCGCGCTTTCGCATAGGAACCGGCCTCGAGGAGTTTATCCCAACGGATGACTTCCGCGCGGATAAATTTGTCGTGAAAGTCGCTATGTATGGAGCGTCCGGCAACCGGCGCGGTCGAGTCCCGCTTACAAGTCCAAGCGCGGCTCTCCTTTTCCCCCGTGGTGAAAAAAGTAATCAGGTTAAGTAAATCGTACCCCGCCTGTATGAGCTTGTCCAAGCCTTTCCCGAAGATCGGGTCTACTTCTATATACGGACCGGGAAGTTTCCCGACAATGTCTGTGCGGTTTTCCGCCGCCTCGGAAGTATTCAAGACATAAAGGATAGGTTTTTCAATTCCGGCCTGTTTCAACTCGAAATTGATCACCTCGATGTCGAATAGCGGGTCGAGCTTCTCGTGCACATGGGTGATGCTCTTGTCTTCGAAAATCCGCACCACCTCGATGATCGCATCGACTTCCCGGATATGAGAGAGAAATTTATTCCCGAGCCCCGCGCCCTCGCTCGCTCCTTTTACGAGGCCTGCAATATCCACGAACTCGACCACCGCCGGTATGGTTTTCTTTGACTTCGACATCGCGGAGAGTTTCTCGAGCCTCTCGTCCGGCACGGGTACGATCCCAACCGACGGATCGATGGTGCAGAAGGGGTAATTTTCCGCCGGCACTGAGAGCTTGGTGAGCGCGTTAAAAAGCGTACTCTTCCCAACATTCGGCAACCCGACAATTCCCACTTTTAGCGACATTATTTGTATTCTTCGAGCTTCTCTTTAAGCTTGCCTTCTTCCTGCCTTATGTCGCTAAGCTCCTGCGCAAGGGTCTCACTGGCGCCCTCGAGCTCGCTTATTTCTTTTTTTATTTTCTCCATATTTTGAACTCTATGAAAATGCGGCATAGGGAAATGCTGCCGGCGCAGGAGTAATATCATTATAGAGATAAAACCAATGCCGAAGAGAATATATATAGAGAGCAGTCCGAAGCTGGACTCTAGCGAGAAGAACCATGAATTGCTTGTCTTTGTCTCCCCGGGGAGAAATATCCACTTATCTGTGAGTGTCTGTCTGTCCGTCGCGCTTATTTGGGACAATCCCTTCTCAAGTATCGACTGAAGCGTTTCTTTCCCTTTTGCAAGGGAGAAGGCGGGCTTGTAGTCAAGACCGGTGTTCCCCGCGATCTTCACGCTCGAGAGCACTTGCTTGGATAGATAAAAAGATAGAGAGGCTACATCCATCACAGCCGCATCGACTTCTCCAAGAACCACCTGTTGAAGCCCCACTTCGTTATCCGTCACTCCCTCGCGCACAACCCGCGGATAATTTGTCTGCGTGAAATTTTCAATAGTGGAGCCGGCAACAAGCGCGACTTTCTTCCCCTGAAAATCATTCAGGGTAAGACCTCCGCCTGCTTTATAATCCTTCCGAACCACTATCACCACCGGCACGGTAATGTAAGACTCGGTGAAAATGAGATACTTCTCTTTTTCCGGATCTGAGGTAAGAAAGGTCACGTCTCCTTTCCCCGCCTGGAAATCTGAAAGAAGTTGGCTACGGGAGCGAGGGGTCAGATACTCGATCCTTGCGCCGATTTTCTCCGCTACAAGTTCGATGTAGTCGACCGAAAGGCCCTGCAGATTGCCTGCCGGACTTTGGTATGAATAGGGAGGATTATTGGCCTCTGGGTAGAGGACAATAGTGTCGTTCCGGGATGATAGCCAAAGGGTTTCCTCGGGCGTAAAAAGGCCGGACGTTGCCGAAAAAGCCTGGTTCGCTAAAAGAACGAAAAAGAGTATCGAGACGATTTTCTTCATATGCCTGCCGCTCGCGTCTTGTCTTCCCGCTCGATATCGTGGCCGACAAGGGCAAGTTTTTCCTCTTCGAGCCCGAGCTTCCTGCCAAGCACCCTCATGCGTTTGAAAGAGTACCAAGGAATGAAGTAAATAAGTACAGCGAGCCCCACTATCGGGATGAGAAGTCCCAGAACGTTGATAAGAACCACCAGCGCTTTCACTATCTTTGAATCCGAGACGAGAAGCTGCACGCCGAGGCCGGGTTTTTCGGTGTTGCTCTCCTGCTCGACTAAAAACGGCGTCGTATTGTAAACCCCAGCCACCAGACCAGAGCCGGACTCGTATTGAAATTCGCCGGCCGGTGTGTTTTTGACCAGCACCTCATCGAGATTTTTCTTTTTCGATTGGAGAAGCGCGATGAATTTCTCGCCGATCGACTTCTCTGATATGTCCTTAAAGATTATTTTTGTGAGAGCATCCGGCTCGCCTCTTCCCTTGACATATACCGAGGTTTTCGAATCTACAAGCGGAGAATACTCGGTGATAACCGGCAGAGCTGCCAGCCTCGAGGAGGGTTGCGCTCCGGGGAGAAGGGCAAGCGAGCCTTCTCCGATATTGATCCCGTTTTGGCCAAGGCTTGCGAGAATGTTGGTGCCCTTGCCGTCGTTCGCTAGTATTGCCCCATTTGCGAAACTGAAACTGGCTCTCCCCGTTTTTTTTGCAAGATACGTTACTTGGAAAATTTTCCCGGAACTTCCCAGAAAGCCGGGGTTCAATATCACGCCTTCGAAAATTACTCCGTTTCGCCCGACGGTCGGTTCCTGTGTCCAGAGATCGATGATGCTCCCCTCCTTGGAAACGGAAACAACTTGGAGCGTGCCTTCCGGGAATGAGAGAGTGCCGGAAACCGCATTGATCGAGTCGGTCGGCGAGCTGACTCGCACCTCAACCGTAAACTTTTCTCCGACGACGACAGCTTTCTCTGAAACACTCTGAAAAAGGCTCTGGGCCAAGGCAAGATTCGTTCCTAACAGAAAAACAACGAAGAGGCCTATGAGGCGCTTCATGCTTTAGATTTTAACACTTTCCAGAGAATAATTCCAGATAAGGCGAGAAGAATCAGGGCCAGCCATTTAAGGGGAAGAATTCCGGGCACCAGGATATTCGCTTCCTGGAAATTTCCGGCAAAATCATAGGCTCGCACCGTTACTTTCCGTGGGAAAAATCCGGGAGAGAGCGGCTCCGGGCTGTACGCTTCGCGGAAGCCTGATGCTCCAACTTTCATCTCATACGATTTTATCCCAGAATCAACGTCCTCCGCATGAAAAACAATGAGCGAGGGGGTACGGGAAAATATCGAAGAAGGTATGAAGGCGATTTCGACTCCCTCGGGAGGAATTTTGTCGGAGTGCACTCCGCCTCCGCCAGCCCCACTACCCCCAATCAAGACTTCTGCTTCTCCGCGAGTATGAGGGAGCGGGGTGCCTTTCCCATCGTTTTTGAGGAGAGTACTCTCCGAAACGCCGAAATACGCTTCACCGGGCCTCTCTGCGGTAAATTTGAGCTCGATAAGCGGAAGTGGCGCAAGGCCGGAAACCTCCGGATCGTAAACACCCGAGACTCCTCCGGGAATGATCCCAGAAAAACTGATTTTCCCGCTCTCCTCCTTCGGAGATTCTATCCAGACACTGAGAAGTCCGCCCGACTCGTCATAGCCCGAAAACGACACCAAGTCTTCGGGGTAGGAAACGGCGACGCTTACCGAATTTATTGAAATTCCGTCAGGATCCGCATAGATCGTGGCCGAGAATTCTGCCCCCGTCTCCGCGCTCTTTGGTGCTGATACATACACTTCCGCTGCCTGTGCCCTTAAAGCAAAGAATAATATTGCAATAATGAAGAAAAATTTTTTCATGTTATTTTCTTTTCGTAAAAATACTCCTTTAACATACGTTTTAACAGACGACTGCCTTGGCTTGTTTTAAGATATTTTTCCCTTCTCTTTGCGTCACGTTCATTGCGGTACGCTTCGTAATGTATCAGAACCCAGGGCCTGTGTGATTTAGTAGATAAGTTAAAACCGCCATTGTGCCGCTTGAGACGCTCTTTTATGTCATCAGTATAACCGACGTATAGGTCTCCATATTTCATGCTTTGTAATATATATACGTAATGGAACATGTTTTTCTCTTAAGACCCTGTCCACAGGGTAGTAGATTTTGGCGAAGCCCTTCAGGGCGCGCTCCGCGCATCGCCAAAATTCACTACCCTGTCCACCAAAATGCCAAGATTGAAAAGTCGACCAGATTGATAATGCCATCCGAATTGGTATCCACGCATTTCGGGGGATTATTTTTCCCATACAAGAAGGCGAGGATAGAAAAATCAACCAAGTTGATTTTCTGATCCGCGTTGCAGTCCCCTGGGATGTTCTTGGTTAGCTCCGCGGAAGGGATGTTCACATCCCCGACCGTGAATTTCACCACCTTGCTTATTCGAGGATCATTTTCGTATTTAATGTAAAAGGTGTAATCCCCCTTCGCAAAGTCTCTGGTCGGAACGACTATTTTATAGCGGCCGCCTGCGTTCGAAACTAAGCTGAAACTTCGCTCGGCTCCAGTGAGGCTGATCTGCGGAGAAACGAGCAGGAGGAGATTCCGCGCAGGCAGGCTCGAGCCGTAGATCGTAAGAAAGTCTCCGGCTTTTACCTGCGCGCGATCGGCAAGGACAGTCGGGGCAAAACGGATGCCGGAGAGGTGCGTGAGGTAACCGCTCCTGACAACCAGGGGGTAGTTGATAAGGAGCGAGCGTTCGCCGGAAGTATCCCGCGCAAAGAGAGTGTACAAGATGGTGCTGTCATAGCTCTCTTCTAGTGTGGCAGAGAATTTGCCTTGGCCGTCTGCCAAAACATCTCCGGCCGCCGCACCCTCTTTTAAAATACTCACCGTGGCAAAGGGGTACGCCTCGCCGGTGAAACGAACGGCAATATTGGGGAGTGTTCCGCCCCCGCCCCCGCCTGCTGGAGGGGGCGGGGGCGTTGTCCCTGAAACCGTGGCGCTCACTGTAACAGTCTCTGTTACTTGCGCGAGAGCCACACTGCCCTCAACAAAAAGGAGGAGGGCCAAGAGAAGAAAGAAAATTTTAGAGCGGTTAGGATCCATGAGAAGGTGCAGAAGCTCTCGCCTTCTCGATGATGTATCTATTGTATCGCTCGATGAGCCACCTGCCGCCGAAGAAGAGAATCGCAAGTACGATTATCATGACAATCACAAGCTGCCAGGGAAAGACAAAGAAAAGAACGGTATCCCCGGCCGATTCGCCGGCCGAGCCGTAAACCAAACGCAGATTCGCGACGTATAGCCCGACGGCGAAATTTCGCCATTGGTAGCCTGCGGCGCTCCAGAATTTGCCCCAGGCCCCGGCAGGAGCGACGTAGCTCTCCGGGCGCTCGTATTTCACCCAGTCAACGCTAAATTTCCGGGTGCTATTGGGAAGCACGTTCCCTACGCTCGCGTTCGCATCGAGCTTCTCGGTTGGCCAGTAAACGCTGTTGTGGATAACGATCTTTCCTTCCGGCTTCACCCGGTCGCCTCCGCCGTTTCGGAAGCGGTATTCAAAAGCGATCGGCAAGGTATTGTAAAAAAAATTTTTGTCTTTGGTCGCGAATCCGACCAGCCCCGCGTCTTCCCGCACTTCCCCGGGAACCGAAAGAAGCACCAAGACCCCCGTCTTTGCCCCAACTGAAACTCCGGGCCCGCTCGGAGGCGAAGTTCCCCAAAAAATTACCGCGAAGTATCCGCCTGGCTCGGCATCTTTTGGGATCTCGATGGTGAAGGGGACTGTTTTCTGTTGCCTGGCCCCTAGAGTTATAGAAGCTGATTCTGCGTGTATCCATGTACCGAGGCCGTCTTTCGGCTCGACGAACGAAGGACTTCCGGTTTCGCCTTGGGCTTCGAAATTTGCAAAGGAAGAGTAGTAAATTTCGGTGGTCTCAGTTTCGTTGATGAGGAGTATCTCTCCCGCTAGAGTGTCTCCAGGGTTTCCGGAAATTTCAAAGCGGACGGGAGTAAGAGTGAGAGCGAATGTAGTGAGAGGAAAAAGATACACCCCAAACGCAATTACCGCAAACAGCGCCAATAGTACTCTGTATTTTAAATAATTCTTCACTATGGAGATAATACAACTAGAACGTTCCGGTTGCAATAAAGGTAAGGGTATCAGTGTAGTCAGAGTGAGCTTGAGTAGTCCCAGCCACTGCACCATTGACAGCTATTTCAGCATGTCCCGCGCTAACCGGAGCTCCACCGGAATTTAAAATATTTTCACCGGCTGTTGTCAATGCGTCTATAACATTTGTGTTTGAGTTAGTGGCGCATGTATTGCCTGAATATGGCGCGGCTATAGTAAAGCCAACCAAGCCAACTGTGATTACGCATAATCCATAATTTTCAGTCCCAGCTGCCATTGTTCCAGTTGTGCTGACAATATTGTCTGCCGGAACCGAGGTAGAAACCATTCCATTTGCGCCGTTGGTGTCACTCACTGTTACCACCATACCACCAGATGCATTTGTATCACCCTCTGCTATTATCATATTTACAGAATCCGTTGTACCTGATACTTCTACATCGCCTGTGCCTATAGTACCCAAAGCAACGGAATAAGGAGTCGTTGTTTCGCCATCAGCTACGCCTGTATCTAGGTCAAAAGTAATACTCTGGCTTACTGTTGCAGTAATAGAAACGCGGTCATCATCATTTATAGACATTGCGGCTGTACCCGTATCTCCGAATGTTCCGGAAAGAACTAACGTCGTCGTTCCCGCAGTACCATTAGTAATCTGACGAACTCCGGTAGATTGACTTGTAGCGTTAGTACCGATTTCAATAGTTACCACACTGGTTGCTGCAACCGCCGCGCTTCCGTTGGTGAATGTAATCACTGTAGCAGAAGTCCTTACGACTCCCCAGGTTGTGCCAGATGGAGCGGCAGCCAGAGTAACATCTACCCCGTCATCCGCAAGGTCAATATCAGTAAAATCTAAAGCGGCGGCAATGCTAGTACTATTATCAAACGTAAGTATAAGAGTAGCAGACGCTGCAATTCCTGTAGGAGTAGTAAATGTTATTGTATGGTTAGCAAGGGTAGATGCTTTTTCCCTACTTAGTGTGTCTTTAAAAGCTGTTACCGAAGCTGCCATAGCGGCCTGTGGGGCGACAAGAATTAATAGCGATAAAATTGTAATTCCGCTAACAAATCGAAAAAGTTGCTTTTTGCTTTTCATGCTTAAATTATATCAAATTTGGCCGTTTTAACATAGAAATCGGGCCTGTGGATAACCCTAAAACGTCCCGGTCGCGATGAAAGTAATAGCATCCGCATAGTCATTGTGCGCCGGCGTGGTTGAGGAGATCGAGACATTTACCGATATCTGCCCCCTCCCGCCGATAACCGGAAGGCCGTTAGTATCAAAAATATTCTCCGGGCTAGTTGAGAGTGATCCGGTGTCATTAGTCTCGGAGTTGGCTGCACAAGTATCGGCGTTGTACTCACCCTCATCGTCGAGCGTGCCTGTCGTGGCCGAAGTTGAAACGATACAAAGTCCATACATCTCTGTGCCGTCGGCGACTGCGCTGTCGGCACTATCGATATCATCAGCAGGCACGGAGGCTGAAGCCAAACCATTTGCGCCGTTTGCGTTCGCAACCGTCACCACCGCCCCGCCGGCGGCGCGGGTCTCAAGGTCGACACAGATATGGTTCACCGAGTCGGTTGCGCCGGAGACGCGAGTGTCGGTGGTAGTGATGGTGCCGAGAGAGACCGTATAAGGGGCGGCCGATTCGGTCACCCCACAAGTGTCCGCCGCGGTGGTATCAATGTCAAAAGTAATAAGTGACGCCGATTCTTCCCAATATAAAAATCCGTATCGAATTTGAAAATTGGTGGAGGTGCCGCCGATATCAGAGAGAGTTGTGTGTCCGGCGGAAATGAGGCCGTAGTTTGTGGAGGTTGACCATTCTTCTCCGAAAGTGCCGATGATCGGATCGCGAACAATAAAACTAGTGCTCGTCATGTCAAATGCTAGCGTGGAAAAAGCAAAAAGGAGTACGGGAATAAGAAAAGCCAATCTTCGCATCAACTATATTTTAGCAAATTTCTAACGGGATTAGAATTCACCGGGCGGAAGTATGCCTGCCTCACTCGGCGCTAAGGATGATTGGCCGAAATCTCCGAGATTGACCGGCGCGATATTGACGACGAGATTGAGCGACGGCCGGTAAAGGTAGGCTCGCCGGGCACCCGTATATATGAGAACCTTGTCGCCCCGCTCCGCTTCAGCAAAGAAAGCCTTATTTTTCAAGACTTCCTCATCGGAAACAGTGGCAATTATCGGCGTTTCCCCGGAGGGGAGAAGAACAAGCTTCCCTACCCGCTCGGTGAGCTCTTGCGCCGCTGCTTTAGCCGCTTGCTCTGGATCCTCATAGGAGATTTTGCTCTTGTAGAAATAACCGAGAACGATGACCAGTACAACGAGAAAAACTATGATGAAGTATCGGCGGAGAAAATTTCTCATTCACGTTTTCTTCTAATAATCGTCGCCGCTCCGATCACTATACCCAATGTGAGTGTGAACGCCACCGGTATAGTCGCGTCGCTTGCTCCCGCTCCCGCGAATTGCCGGGAAGCCGGCAGGGCTCCCGAATCGCCTCCCCCTCCGTCGCCTGCTCCACCGCCACCCACTCCTGGGTCTGGAGTTCCCCCACTTTCGGCGCCTCCAGTTCCCCCATCAGGAGAACCCGCGCCCGCGCCAACTTGGGCATCCGGAGTAGCGGATGCCTCAACTCCGCCACCTCCGCCTCCACGCGAAACTATATTAGCTGTCCAGCAAGAGCCGTTGTTTCCGAGATTGACTGTGGTGAAAGTAGAATCTACGTTGTTCCCGCCCGAGCAAGCCGAGTCTTTGACCGAAATATAGCTGACGGTCGCAGTGGAACTGAAGGTGGTGGTCCATTGACTGCTGGCTGTGTCGGAAGAAACCGCCAGGATGTTTCCACTTTGTCCGGCGATGTCAAATGTGCCGGCAAAAGTGTAAGTGTTCCCGGCCTTGAATTTCAAGAATTTCCCCGCACCGTTCGCGGCACTGACGGTAAAATTATTGAAAGTAATATTGCTGGCGCCCCCTATGGTAGTAATGGTTCCACTAGCCACTTCACTTCCAACGGAATAAAAAGTGGAAGGAGAATTTTGGTTGTTGTATTCCGTGGTTATCCAGTCAGCGGAGCGAATAACATTTGAGACTCTCGCTTCATCAATTCCACCGTTGAAATAAAAAGTTGACACCCCATTTCCTCCCATACTCAATGTGAGAGTACTGTCGGCATCAAGAGAACCTGTAGGTGTCGTAACAGTGTTTGGAGAAGCAACTAAATTTCCATTAAGATAAAAGGTTGGTATTGTTAATGAACCATTGTGTGTCACCGCGAAATGATACCATTGGCCCGTGGCAACACTTGCAGCACCAGTTCCCCATTGTCCATCAGTTCCACTAAAGCTCCTGAAAAATTCAAAATTTGTTCGTGTGCTTCTTGCTATTGATAGCCAACCGAGATCTCCTGCGGCGTTTGTTTTTCCCAAGCCGCTTCCGAACGAATTGGTGAAGGCAGTTACATACAACCATTCTTCTACGGTTATGTTAGTAAGATTATTTATATCGGTTGAAGCATTTGTATTTATAATAGCAGTGGAACCATTGAAATTTGCTCCGCCATCTATTTTGGCAGAAATTGCAGTTGCGTTAGAAACCGTACCATTAATCATACTCGTGGTTGAATCTAATGCTCCTAAAGTAGTCCCATCCGGCAAATGCCAAACCCCTTTGTAATTAGAATCCCAAACATTTGTTTTATCCGATTGGTCAGCGGTTACACTTGAATTTCCGTAAGCCATGTAAATAACAGTGTCGGTAGCCGTTGCAACTGTCGGAACTTTAACCCAATAAATTACTTCGCCGGTTGTAGCGATATATCTTTCCGTTTCGTGTTTCAATTGAGTTGTTAAAGTTAAATCAGAGAAGAAAGCCACGTCATAACCATTCGCATTTTGAACCAATCCGCCATTAGCTACTGTTGCCAGGTATGAATACGTTCCTGAAATTAAGACAGGGAAATTTGTCTGGTCGGTGTTTGGAACTTTTGTTTTATCAATGGTGATGGTTCTATAATACTGATAAGGAGAACCGGGGGTGAGGGTAACCGTTCCGGAATTGTGAGTGAATGTTCCGTTGTTAGTTAAATTCCCGCTTAGGTTCAAGCTGGCTGGCGCACTCAATGTACTGCCTGTAGCAATAAGTGTGGTTTTTATATTCAAAGTTGGATTATAAGTATTGGCATTTGCAGTTAGGGCGTTGGTTCCATCGCCAATTGTCAAAACACCATCAACTGTTATGGTCTGCGAAGTTCCGGTTCCTAGAGTGTAGGTCACAATACCCGCAGGAATAAGAGAGAGGTTGTAAAAAGTGGTGTTGGCGACGTTAGTAGCAGAGGTGCTGGTGTATTGAAAAGTAGACATGCCGGCGGTAAAGGTCCCCGTTGTCACCAACGGTGTTCCGGAGCCGGAGAGAGTCCAAGTTTTGGAGCCAGCGTTTAAAGTTTGATTGAGTGCGATTGTTAATACTCCTGTAGCGGTAATGCCTCCTGTTCCCGTGGCGGTGCTTGCCGTTGCCCCCGTCCCATCGCCCAAGGTTAGAGATGAGAATGTCCAGGCGGTAGCTCCACCGAAGTTGCCAGCTCCGTCCAAGAGGAAAGTTCCACCTGTTAGATTGATTGTGCCATCACCCGTAACATCTCCCCCGTTGACAGTAATGCTATTCGTTCCGGAAAGAGTTCCTGCGGTCATGGTGATGTCTCCCGCGATGGTATTCGATGCATCCGCGAAAGACCAGCCCCCACCGACACCGTTAAAGGTAACATTGTCTAAGTTGCCTGTTCCGTTATCAATGGTGTGGCCTGTGGCTGTGGCGGTAAATGTTGTCACTTGGGGAGAACCAGATTCAGAGAAAGTACCAGAGTTTACGAAATCGCCACCGACGGAGAGTGCGTTTGTTCCCATAGCAAGTATGGCGGAAGTTTGAATAGTGAGGTCTCCGTCAACAGAAGAAGAGGACGCAGAGGGGTCTGTGGTAACCGTTCCTCCTGGAGTGTAGGTCTTCCCTGTCCAGATAATTACCTTGGCTCCATCTTCGTAAACAGCATCATTGGTGGTAACTGTAAACATCATATCGCTGTCGCCTACATTGTCAAATTGGTCTAGATTGGCATTGGTAATAGGTCCCGCGTCTTCATGGCTTACAATCACTCTATTCTGATAGAGGTTAAGACCCGAGACATTCCCTCCGCTAGCAGCTCTTGTTATGAGGTTGGCTTGGTTTCCTGCATTGGTGTCCAGAAAGATTGAAACTACTTGTCCTGCCGAGACGGTAACATTGGGAATTGAGTAGACACCGGAACCGTTGGCGACAGCAGAGTAAGTTCCTCCTCCGTTTACTCGCAGTGCGACTGTCGGACCTGTAGTCATAAGGGTGGTGCCTTCATCGGTGTAGACTGTTCCGGAGAAAGTAGCTCCTACCGGCGTCGCCGGACTCCCCGTAGGCACTGTGCCTGCATCGTAGTTGCCATAGGAATCTTCAGTGAATATTTTGTAGTAGTAAGCTGTGCCATTGGTAAGCCCGGTGTCTTGACAAGTTGTGGCGGGTGGAGAACCAGTCACTACACAAGCCACGGTGTTAACTGTGTTGATGATGTTGCCTACCGTGTATGTTGTTCCTTCTACTGGAACATCAGTGACCACTGATGTTTCTCGACGCAGGACGACCACTGTTCCGCCTGTGGTGAAAGATGAATCGACTGATGATGGATTAGTCCAAGCTAGGTCAACAATGGTGTTACCCGCGGTGACGGTAGAAGAAGCAACAGCTCCAGGAGAAGCGTTGTCTACTGTGATGGTGGCAGAATCGGTGTCAGTTCCCGCAGTCGTGTTAGTTGCCGTAATTGCAGTCACTGTTGCTGTTGTCGCATAACTCGCTCCCGGAACAGCCGGCATGTTGGCGTGAGTCTTGGGAGTAATCTTGACAACATAATCTGTGGGAGTGGTGGTGACATCTATGGCACAAGTTGTCAGAGCGACAGCGTTTGCAGATGGGGTGGCGGAACATTTCAGTGCATCGGCTGTGGTGTATACACCGACTGTGGCAATGTTTGTGTAAGCACTTGCATCTCCTGCAAGAGTTACTGTCATGCCTGTAACTGTGTCAGTGCCAGAGCTTGTGGCAAGAGAAAATCTATCAATTTCTGTGGCGGAAGCTCCCGGACCGATGGTGGAGTTACTGCCGTCGGTGCCGTCACCGAGGGTAGTGGTGGGTGCATATTCCACCAACCCCCAAATGGTTGAAAACCAGTTGTCGGGGTTGCCGTCAGTTACGTTTACTCCGGCTATCATTGTGTCTAAAAGAGCGGGTGTCCACGCCCCGCCTGCTTGCGGGTCGGTGTAGGAAGTTAGTTGGTAGTTTCTCTTGAAAGTACTGTCGAAGTTTGTCTGCCAAGTGGTGTCGTTTTGGGAGGTGGAAGTTCCGCTTGTGGTTGTTCCGCTAGACTGCGATTTTATTTGTGGCGTCCAAGCACCCGCAACCGCTGTTTCCATTGTTTGTCGAGTTCCAACTTGTACTAAAGTAATGCTATCGTTGGACGCTCCTCCGGCGCTCGCCCAAGATTCAAAATTGTAGTTTGCCTGTTGACCGCCCGTATTAGTATCCACTTCAATATAATCAGTTACATCATTAGGTGTCACTTCGTCAATCGCCGAAAAAAGTCCCGCAGTAGCCGCCGCATCTCCCGCAGAATCAGGTTGCATATGTAAAATTCCACCAGCTCCAGGTAATCCATTCTGTACCGAACCAGAATTGCTGTTGGCAGCGATGTCGTCAAAATACCAAACTCCAGTAGTGTGCGCTTCGGCGCCCCCATTGCCTACAAAATAAAACTGGTCTTGAACTTTGCTTATGTCTCTAGTGGAAGAGCCGATGTTCAGTGTTCCGTCAAGATACAGATTTACAGTATCAGTTGCTCCAGCCCCAGAAGTATCTATTTCAAGTTCCAACCTGTACCAAGTATTTAAAGAAAGAGTAGAACCCGTGCCAATGCTTCCATCTTCATCCACCAAAGACAACTGCCCCGCATTATCTACTTTCACAAAAATCTGCCTAGTGGCATCAGCATTTCCTGTCACCATAAAAGAATTAGCGGCAGTAGGAAAAGTTTCAAAGCGAACATACGCTCGATAAAACTGTACTGTTCCATATTCGTTTGGGATAACATAACCGCCCCGCCTTGAAGAACTTCCAGTAAGAGCTATCTTTAAAGAATAGGTGCCAGTTCGGACAGTGGTGGTATCAATCGCCCCAGGAGCAATCCATTCGTTGTATTCAACATCGTTTGTTGTTGTTCCTAATTCAAATCCTGATGACCAAAGACGCGCAGCAAAAGTTTGCGAAGGAGAAATTAGCAAGGTAAAAAATACAATCGTTAAGAAGTGAACGAGAGCTATTTTTTTAATTCGAGAAATCATAAAAACACATAAAATTATATCATTTTTCCCTTTCCAATTGAAAAAATAATGTGGATAGGTCATAATGAATGGATGACAAACGAGGAGGTTCGAAGATACCAAGACCCTGAAACCGGCAAGCAGTGGTTTTCGATGGTTGACATAATTGCTTTAACTACCTCCAGTAAAAATCCGCAGAATTACTGGAAAGTTCTAAAAAGTCGTTTAAAGAAAAGCGCTCCCGAGTTGGTTACAAAGTGTAACCAACTTAAAATGAAAGCAAAAGATGGGAAATATTACCTCACCGACGCCGCCGATGTGGAAACCCTGACCGAGATCATCAAACTGATTCCGGGGGCAAATGTGCATAGCCTCGAGGAATGCGTAGCACCGTTTGTAACAACCCCTCCAACCCCCACCCCCTCTTCTGTTTCCCCCAAAGGGGGAGAAGAATTACCCTCTCCTTCGGAGAGGGTTAGGGAGAGGTCAGAAGTCCCGACGTCCGAAGGAGTCGGGACCCCGACCGAAAGCGTCGGGGCTGAACTCCTCCTCGACGCTTACGAATCCGGAAATTATATTTTCATCGAAGCCTTCATCGCCGGCGTTTCATTGGAAGATTTGAACATAGACGTTGAGCCGAGAAAAATAATCATCGAGGGAAAAAGAACGAGATCGGGAGACGATTATTTCACACAAGAATTACAATGGCTTTCCTTCTCCCGCACACTCGATCTCCCCGCTCCCGTTGACACGGAGAGAGCGGAAGCAACTGAAAGGGACGGGCATCTTACGATCCGTCTTCCGAAGGTGATTGTTCAGTAGAAGTTTCCTCCCCGCCCTGCCCGTCCTCTGGCGTGGCTTCTGAAGGAGGGGCAGGGGTAGTTGTTTCTTCTGGCAGAGGTTCCGAAATTACTTCCGGTTCGGGAGGAGTTTCCGCCGGAGGCGGATCAGCCTCGGGCTGAGGTTCAGGTGCTGGCTCGGGAGGAGTTTCCTCTTCCGGCATCGGTTCCGGGCTCGGCGGTGGCGGTAGCGGAGCGCTTTGATAAATTATCGTTGGCGGTGGAGATGGCGCAGCCGCAGGCTCACTCCAATCGAGCACCAACCCGTCACCCAAGCTCTCTGCGGTCCTCGCGTCTTTCACGCCAAGCGCTATCCAGGAGAAGCGAATATTGTGCGGAGCTTTTTTGCTGAGTAGTATTGTGAATCCGGTCTCATCTTTGTCGAGGATGACCGATGAGATCTTCGCCGAGAAAATATCCGAGAGCGCGACGTCGTCGATATTATCCGTCGCTTCAAACGTGATCGAGGCGGTTACCGCCGGCGTCGCTGCATAGGCCTCGGTGAAATCCACCCGCACTCTCTGGTCCCCTTCTTTTACGATGGCAAATCCTGCAGTGTCTTCATTGAAAGTAGGCGGCATCGTAAATTCCACCGGCCCGCCGAAAGTGACCCCGTTCTCGAGGCCCTCGGTGTTGCCGAAGAAAGTAAGCCCGGCGAACTTCGCGTCTTTTGCATTTAAAGTATCAGTGTCGATCGCGTTTGCGGTAAGACTAGGTGTGACTATCGAGATAGCCGCTGCTAGTTTATCAGTGAGGAGTTCGGAGAAATCAAGCTCTTCGTTCACACCTCCCCCATTATCACTCATGAATTTGGCTAGGATCGCTTTTGCCATATTTGAAGTCGTACCATTCTCCTCACCTGGAAGCGTGAGGCCGGCGAGCTTGTTGAGCCGCTCTCCGTTCCAATACCCCTGCTCGACGTAGACCATGACTGTGCCGGCGTCACCGACCCAAGGCTCGAGTGCCTTCCCGATGACCGTGCCTGCTTTAGTCGCCTTTGTTGCCTTGCCCTGCTCGCTCGAGGTCGTCAGATAATCACCCGCGGCGATCTCCGGAGAATCGGCAGAGATCTTCACCGGCACGCGCCCGGAGAGCGCGACCGGCATCGGGTTGTCCTCTTCCCTAATGTTGTAACCGGTCGAAGAGAAATCGCCGGTGTTGTCTGAGATTATGCCGATAACATTCGTTTGATAAGCTTTGTTTGATTTTATTAACTTAGTTATTCGGCCTTTTACTTTCTCCCAGTCGATATTGCCATCGGTCATGTCATAGGTATTGACCAGCTCACTACCAGTCACTACTATATCTCCAACTTCCATTCCCGTCGCTACCGGATACATTTCGGCATAGTCAGCAGCCGGAGCTGCGTTGCAGTCGCGGATTTCATAAGCGGTTCCCGCGGTCGGGGCGGTCGCATTTGCCAAAGATGAACATACGGCGGTGGTGCTTGCGGTTGCGGAAAGTCCCATACTCGTTATCCCGGCATTTGTGACTTTAAATTTGGAAACACTATTATTTTGCAAATCAATAAAGTTACCGGAAAATGTCCCACTTCCGGTCGCAAAGCTCATGAGGAGCCCGGTACCGGTGAAAGTCGAGGTGTTATGATAGAATTGCGCCATCTGCGCGGCGGAGGTCATGGTCGTGCTATAGAGGCGAAGAATGTCTCCCTGAGTGGTCCCGGTGGACTCGCCGTAAATAGCAGCTGGTAATGCTACTCCACCGGCAAGACCATTGGTAAAGGCTTGAAGACCGAAAGTCGCCCCGGTTGTGCGGATACCTGTATTGGTGCCAGCCGTATTGGAGCCAGCATTGGAAACGACTTCCAGACCGCGCACGAGATTAGCAAGAGTTGTATTGTCAATGCTTCGGACAATTTGGTTGATAGCGGTATTGGCGGTAGTGGTGGGAGCATTGTTGACGACAAAACGGTTTCCGACCTGTGTTCCGCCGGCGGAAGGATTGAAGGTATAATTTCCAAATACACCCGCAATAGAAGTGGTGGCGCTGTTGGCAGAAATTGTGTTCTCGAGATTTACCCGAGCCGATGTCTCGGAAGATGCTTCTCCGACTGAAAGATTTCCTAAATCATTTATTACCAGACCGATGGCATTGGAGCTCAACCTGGCTGTATGTAACGCATACAAAACATCCGGAGTAGTATCGTTGGCGTTATCGGAAAACGCGACATCAACGGTTAGAGAAGTGGTGCTAGCGATGGCGGTGACAGTTCTAGTTTCTCCTGTGACAGTAATTCTGTCGCCGACGACAAGTTCAGTGGTAAAAAGAGTACTTACTCCCGTGACGGTAGTGGAAGCCGCTGGGTCAATAGTACCAGTAAGAACTGCAGTAGCTTTTCCTGTGGTGCGGACATTGCCCGCGACGTCCAGGCGGGTGAGAGGAGAAGTTTGGTTGATGCCTACGTTGCCGCCAAAGTAATTGGTGCCAGTCGTCGAGTAGAGCGCAAAATTGTTGGTACCGCCTATAGGAGCGCTGTCTATGTAAACGCTCGCCATGTTGGTAAAGCTCCCCGCTCCTCCTTCCGATGGCCCCCCGACCCGCAATCCCGCGCCCCAAGTACTGGCACCCGTCGGGTTGAGACTCGTCCCGCTAGAGATATTCACCATACTTATGTCGCCGGTCCCTGATGTGTTGGCGATAGAAGATGGGCGGACAATAACCGCCGCGGTATCATTTGCGGCGGTCGCCGCAGAGGTGTATGCGAGGTCTCCTGCTCCACCGACAGCCAAAAGATATCGGAGGTTCGTCGCGCCTATTCCTACCGCGCTATTAGCAGGATCGGCGACGAATAAATTGGCATTTGCGCCTGCAATACCCGCTCGGATGACACCGTTCACGTCAAGGAGCTGCGCCGGGGCCGCCGTCCCTATCCCGACGTTGCCTAAATCATTAATGGCAAGAGCTATTGCTCCGGAGCTAAGTTTAGCTGTATGTAACGCATACAAAACATCCGGAGTAGTATCGTTGAGAGTATCGGTAAAAGCTGTATCTACGGTAAGAGAAGTGTTGGTTGCGATAGCCGTGACAGTTCTAGTTTCTCCTGTGACAGTAATTCTGTCGCCGATGACTAATTCGGTAGTAAACAAAGTCCCGACGCCTGTGACAGTGGTTGATGCTATAGCATCAATGCTACCCGTCAATACTGCTGTGGCTTTGCCGGTAGTACGGACATTGCCGGCAACGTCGAGAAAAGTGAGAGGGGCGGTTTGATTGATACCAACGTTGCCTGTACTTGTAATTCTTAATCGTTCGATGAGAGATGAGGTTGCTTGGGTAGCAAGAGCTAGGTACCCTGCACCATTTCCTGAAGTACCATTTTCTTTTCGTCCAGCTATGGCTGCAAACGTACTAATGACACTTGTGCCAGTCGAATTACCGCCAAGTGAAACTTGTCCACCAAGGTTTATACCCTGGGAGTTTGTTGTTCTTACAAAAACGTTCCCATAAGAGTCAGTAACTCCATTTGCGCTAAGAACATCTAGAGCCGTAAAAGGCGAACTTGTTCCAATCCCGACGCTGCCTGATCCAAAAATAGCTGCGTAGTTATTTGTTCCGCCGGTTGCAGTGGCATAAAGACCGACGTTGGTTGATGTTCCAGTATGAGTATTCGAAAAATATCCACCGTAAGTTGTTTGTGCTCCCGTTGCATTCGCGCCAGAAAGAGAAACATTAATTCCTTTTTGACCTGTTAAACCGGCGGTACCTGTTATCGCAAGGTCAATGAGTGCTCCGGAAGAAAGAGAAGAAGAAGCGGCATATATACCTGTACCCGTAGTAAGAGAGTTGCCGGCCACGCTAAGTGCGCTCGCGGTGGTCACCTGAGTGGTATTGGCTGAAGTAAGAGTCGCGCCGGTCCCTGTGAATCCTGCGGCGCAGGCGAAGGCGCCGGTAGAGTTGGTGAGCGTGCAGCCGGTTGAACCGGAGCCCCCGCCGAGCAAAATATCTCCGGTTGAAGTGTTGTTCAAATTCAAAGCTCCGGAAGCGCCGCCATCAACCGCAAGCGGTGCGGTGCCGACCGATGCGAGCCGGGCGGTTGTCGCGTGGCCTAAAAGAATTCCACCGGTAGTAAGAACCGGGATCTGGCTGTCGGTCGCCGATTGCGCCGGGGTAAATCCGCCGACGGTTTTCGAGTTGATGGCGTAGCCGGAGGAAACTACCCGCGGCCGCGGATCGAGAGTCTCGTATGACTCACCTGTACCCCCCACATCACACGTTCCAGATTTTGCAGAGACCTGTACGTCCACATACACCGTATCTGTCGTTTGAAAATTAAAATCGAGCGTATCGACATTGCCGATGTATGCATCGAAGACGCCGTTTCTTACGACGAGAGTGTCCGGGTTCGGCGCGCCCGTAGGCCAGACTTTCGAGCCGGCTGTGGCGGCATCGTAAAGCGCAAACTTGAAACAATAATCTGTGCCCGAGCCGCCGAGCAAACTTTCACTGGAGTTGTAGAGCCGGCCTTGGAAGTTTATGATAAGCGGGACGCCCGCCGCGGAGCGCGCAAAAAGAGGAACAAGAAAAACTGCTATGATGAGAACTGAAAAAAAAGAGACGAGTCGGTTTCTCACATCGAAATTATATCATTATTTTATTTGATTTTTCCCTGTGGATTACTCTAAAATTTCAAATTCATCACTCACAATTGAAATTTTTTTTCTCCTGCGAACAAAGTAAATTGCCAAGCTCCCTCCTGTAATCAAAATCAAGGTGGTTACATAGAGTAACCAACTGAAATCGTCTTGTTTAAAGGGCTCGGAGGAAATTGATGCAGGTATCTCATTTTGTAGAAGAATTTCGGGTTCCGGCTGAATTTTAGTTGAGCTCTCCTTGACAAAGAGGGGGGGCGAGGGTGAAGTAATCTTATTCTCGCCGCCGGGCGTCGGCGCATTAGCTCGCCAAGCACCTGATATTTTCCCTATTGTATTTCCATCCCCTGCGCCGCCCAGGCTCGACGAGTAGGAAACTTGATCAAGTATCTCGTCTTCATTTTTTAGCGCAAGGGTCTCCCCGGAATTGTTGAGCGAATAACTCGAATCGAAAAGGTTGCCCGCGAACGCCGGCCAGTCGGATTTGAACTTGGCGGCATCTGCGGCAATAACGGCATAACCACCTGGAGGAACGCTCTCAAGACCTGCGACGAATACTAGCTTATGGTTCGTATCCGCTTCGAAAAATTTAAGCTCGGAGAGACCGATCGGCCCAGAGGAATCATTGAAAATCTCCACCCATTCCCTGCTCTCATCGGCACCGGATAGATCGTACATTATCTCCGAAAACTCCAGCCCGGCAAAAACGCGATATGCAGAGAAAAAGAGAATCCCCACCAAAATTAAAACAGGACATTTTGCCATGTTATGATAATAGCATGACAAAGGTAGAATTCCTGGCGGTTGGAGATATAGTGATAGACGCTTTTATCCGATTACGTGACGCGCATGTGCACTGCCGGATAGACACCGATTCCTGCGAACTCTGTCTTCGCTTCGGCGATAAAGTTCCCTATGAATCGGTGACCGTCGTCCCCGCTGTTGGGAACGCACCGAACGCCGCGGTCTCTGCCGCGCGTCTGGGGCTTTCCTCAGCGCTAGTTTCTAACTTAGGTGACGATAAAGAGGGACGAGATTGCCTTGCGTCGCTAAAACGTGATAATGTGTTTACTGATTTTGTAAAGACCCATAAAGGGATAAGGACCAACTATCATTACGTGCTCTGGTACGATATAGACCGCACCATACTCATCAAGCATGAAAAATATCCCTACGAACTAGGCGAGGTCGGCGAGCCGGGATGGGTGTACTTCAGCTCGGTGAGCGAAAGCGCCTTCCCTTTCCACAACTCTGTGGCGGATTACTTGGAAAAACACCCAGATATCAAGCTTGCATTCCAACCCGGAAAGAACGAGATCAAATTGGGTAAGGAAAAGCTGTCACGCCTCTACGCACGCGCCGAAATATTCTTCTGTAACGTCGAGGAAGCGGAAGTGATCTTGGGTATGGAGACGAAAGACGTCCTTGCGCTTTCGCGGGGCATCAAAGAGCTGGGGCCAAAGATGGTCTCGATCTCGGACGGCCCGAACGGCGCTTACCTTTACGAAAATAACAATCTCTGGCACTTACCTATTTACCCGGACATTGCTCCGCCCTTGGACCGCACCGGCGCCGGAGACGCTTTTTCTTCCACATTCACGGCAGCTCTTGCTTTGGGTAAATCCCCTCTCGAAGCCTTCGCCTGGGGACCGATAAATTCGATGTCGGTCGTGCAAGATATCGGCGCACAGCGCGGACTCCTCTCGCGAGAGAAACTCGAGGAATATCTTGCCAAAGCCCCTCTGGAGTATAAGGCGAAGAGAATCTAAGGGATTCTACGTTTCAAAACTTTTTTCACCGCTTCTTTGATGGAATTTTTTCCCATCTCGTATTCCTCGATAAGTTCCTCCGGCGTACCTGATTGGCCAAATCTATCCTTAACTCCTATAAATTCAATGGGTACAGGAAAATTCTCGGCGAGAACTTCCGCCACCGCCGAACCGGCCCCGCCCATCGTCTGATGCTCTTCCACCGTCACGATCGCCTTGCACTCTTTGGCAAGGGTGACCACGCTCCCTGCGTCCAGGGGCTTAATCGTCGCGAGGTTCATCACTTTTGTTTTTATTCCCTCCGCCTCGAGCTCGCGCGCGGCCAGAAGCGCCCGGTAGAGAAGTCCGCCGGTCGCGATGATGCCTACATCCGCGACGCCTATTTCCGGCATCCAGAAAATTTCTTCCCGGCCGAGTGCAAACGGGGTTTCCTCGGTGGTCATAACAGGAGTTTTTTCACGCAAAAGTCGCAGGTACGCGGGCTTTCCCGTTTTTGCTATCGCAAGCGTCGCCTTTTTCGCCTCGAGCGCATCGCAGGGCGAGATCACGTCCATATTTGGAAGCGCGCGCATGAGCGTGAGGTCTTCGAGCGCCTGATGAGTGCCGCCATCGGCGCCGACGGAGATCCCCCCGTGCGAGCCCACGATCTTCACCGGCACGTCGTTGTAAGCGATCGTAGTCCTGATCTGCTCCCAATTCCTCCCCGGGGAAAACATCGCATAGCTCGAGACAAAAGGAATTTTTCCCATCGCCGCCATCCCGCTTGCTACCGTAACCAGATTCTGCTCCGCCACCCCGACTTGCACGAACCGCTCGGGAAATTTTTCGGCGAAGAGGTGCATCTGGGTTGACTCAGTGAGGTCGGCGCAAAGCCCAACAACATTCTTGTCGGCCTCCCCGGCCGCGAGTAATCCCTGTCCGAAACCTTTGCGGATCGGCACTTGCTCGACATCGGCGCTGAAAATTTTAGGGTTTAATTTTAATTTCGGGTTAAGCATTATTCTTTTCTTATTTTTCCTCCGAGGGTACGCAGCTCATCGAGCGCTCGCATGCCTTCCTCCTTATTCGGCGGTTTGCCGTGCCACCTATAATCCCTCTCGAATTCTTTTACACCCTTTCCCGGAATCGTGTGTGCGAGGATCATCGTCGGTTTTTCATATATCGCCTGCGCTTCCTCTACCGCCTCATTGAACGCACGGAAATCGTGACCGGAAACTTCGATTACGTGCCAGTTGAATGCGCGGTATTTGTCGGCAAGTGGTTCAAGCGGCATGATGTTTTCGGTAAAGCCGTCAATTTGGATGTTGTTGCGATCCATCACCGCGATCAAGTTTCGGAGCTTGTTTTTACCCGCGAGCATTGCCGCTTCCCAGGTGTTGCCTTCATCGTGCTCGCCGTCGCTGGTGAAGCAATAAATGAACCGATCGCGGTCTTTGCCGTCCATCCGGTCCGCAAGCGCCATCCCGACCGCTTGCGAGAGCCCCGCGCCCAAGGGACCGGAAGAAGTCTCAAGCCAGGGCATATATTCGCGGTGCGGATGCCCCTGCAGGCGTGTGCCGAACTTGCGAAGGGTCATAAGCTCCGCCACGGGGAAGTATCCCGCGTGCGCCATCGTCGAGTAGTAGACCGGGCAGATGTGACCGTTCGAGAGCACGAACCTATCGCGCTCTTCCCACAATGGGTTCTTGGGGTCGTGTTTGAGAACGTGGAAAAAGAAAAGAGTGAAAATGTCCGCCATGCCGAGCGGTCCCGCCGTGTGGCCGGAACCGGCCTCCACCAGCATCTCGATGACGCTCTTCCTGATCTCATTTGCTTTCTTTTCCAGCTCTAGAATTTTTTTATCACTTAACTGCATCAGAGTTCTTGGAATCCTCTTATTGTCCCAATTATATCAGAAGAATTGAAGAGCGCCGAGCCGGCGACGAGTTTGGTCGCTCCGGCGGCGACAAGCCGCGGCGCTGTCACGGCGTTCACGCCGATATCGACAGCAATCGGAAGCTCAGGAAATTGTTTTCTTAAAGTTTCTACCCGACCGTAAACTCTCTCATCCAGCTCGACTCCCCCAAAACTTACCTTATCGTTCCCCATGCACTGCACGAAATCGATTTGCTCTCGGAGTGGAAAAATTTGCTCAAGCGCGGTCGAGGGTTTGAATGCGACTCCGATATCGATCGTATCACGCACGTATCTGTCCATGCCCTCGAGAAACTCGAGAAAGCCTTGCGCGTCACCGACAGACTCAAGGTGAAAGATAAGCCTTCGTGCGCCAAGTTTCGCGTAAATGTCAAAATTTTGAATCGCATCACTTACCATTAAGTCTAACTCGAAATCTATATCCTCCCAGAACGGCAAACCCTCTTCTTCGTTCTCTATTCTTTTGAAATGAATATCCATGCCATCGAGAGTAAAAGGCCAGGTAAGATTTTTGGCGAAGATCCCATCGCAGATGTCTATCTGCGCTATCGGCACAATTCCCCGCACCAGGGAAATTTTATTCTTGAGCTCGTCGTAAGTTTTTGTGATTATCGCCGGAATGACTTCGGTCATATGCCCAGTTTCTTTTTTTGTTTTTGTACTTCCTCGACCAAAAGATCATGAAAAACACCGTTCGAGGCGATAAACTCATTATCTGGAAATTTCCACGAACTACCATCAAGCTTGGTTATCTTTCCCCCAGCCTCTTGTACAAGTAAAACACCGGCGGCAAAGTCATAGCCATCTAAACCGAGTTCGATTCCCACTTCGACTCCGCCTTGCGCCAAAAGAGCCAAATCAAGCGCACAACATCCGAAGTCCCTGACTGTAAGCCCCGCAAAGCGTTCAGGTAAATAATGCATGAGTGCCCGCGCAAACTTTCGGTCTTCCGCGCTTTTACCTTTTCCGCTCACCAGGATGGCATGTGAAGAATTATCCTTCGACACATTAATTTTTTTGTCATTCAGATATGCTCCCTTGCCGGTTTCAGCATAAAAAAGACTTCGGGTTATGGGATTGTACACCACTCCCACAATAATTTTATTTTTATGCTCGAGAGCAATCGACAGGGCAAAAAATGGCAAGCAATTGGAAAAATTCCGTGTCCCATCTATCGGATCAATATGCCAAGTGTAATCGCCCTTATTGTTGGTGTAGCCGGTCTCTTCGCCTAAAATACAGTAACCAGGGTAAGTTTCACAGATTACTTTTTTTATTACTTCTTCGGATTCCCTATCGGCAACAGTAGTAATACTTTTATCCTCCTTAAATTCCTTCAATATCTCCGTCTCATAATACTTCTCGAGAATCTTGCCGGCTGCGAGTGCCGCTTGGATCGCCACTTCTAGTTCTCGAGATTTGCTTTGCATCTATGGCTTAATCGCGTCTATTTTTCCGAGCCTGCGCACGTGGCGTTCATCGCCCGAGTACGGCGTGGCGAGCCAGCGTCTCGACGCTTCGAGTACATCATCCTCGGTTAGGTATCTCGCGGCAAAGGAGAGGACGTTCGAGTCATTGTGCTCTCGTGAGCGGACGATAATATCCGCCTCGTCGTCTACAACGCAATCCGCGCGCCCGTAATAGACGACCGCGCGGACATGGGGAAATTTGTTAGCGGCCATAGCCTCACCTTGCCCGGTCGCGCCGAAAATGATACCGCGCACCGTGTCTGGGTTCTTTGACACTTCCCGGGCTACCGGAATGACAAAGTCCGGATAATCATCATGCTCGTCGTACTCATGCGCGCCCATGTCCACCACCTCGTGCCCTTGGCCAGCTAGGTACGGAACAAGCTTCTCCTTAAGCCCGAAACCCGCATGGTCGGTGCCGACGTAGATCTTCATGCTACTATTATACTATGGAGTTTTATAAATATCACGGCACCGGCAATGATTTTATTGTTGTGGATAACAGAAGCGGGAAATTTGACTCGCAGGATATAGAAAAAATCAAGATGCTCTGCCACCGGCGATTCGGAATCGGGGCGGACGGGATTCTGCTTCTTGAGGAGAGTAATACAGTCGATTTTAAGATGATCTATATTAATTCCGACGGCTCAAGAGGTTCGATGTGCGGAAACGGCGGCAGATGCATTGTGCACTTTGCCAACACGCTTGGTTTGGTGAAGGATCCAAGAAAAGTGAAATTCGAAGCGGTGGACGGTATCCACGAAGCGGAAATTCTCGACTATGATTCTTCTTTAGGCCTGATTAAACTCAAGATGCAGGATGTCGATGACATTAGCGAAAGAAATGGTCTGCCGTTTATTTGCCAAGGCACAACTCCGCACAATATTAAGTATGTGGAAAATTTAAAAGATTTCCCCGTGTTCGTCGAAGGGAAAAAGATAGCCGATTCCGATCCCGACAGAATGAACACGAACTTCGTGGAAATAAAAAATGGGGTGTTGCACGTCCGCACCTACGAGCGGGGTGTAGAAGATGAAACTTGGGCCTGCGGCACGGGAGCGACATCGGTCGCGATCGCTTCGCACCATCTCGGGAAATTAAGGGAGAACGTCGCTCATATCAGTATGCCCGGGGGCGAGCTCACCGTAAAATTCGAGCCGCAACCAGACGGCACTTACCAAAACATCTATCTCACCGGCCCGGCCGTTTGCGTATTCAAAGGCGAGATTAAATAGTCTTGGCAGTTTTCAAGACGTGGTCGACGAGGGTGTAGGTGTAACCCATTTCGTTGTCGTACCAGCCCATGACCTTGACGAGGTTGCCGTCGATCACGCGAGTCAGTGCCAAGTCTGCGATCGAGCCGTAAGGCGAGCCGAGAATATCAGTCGAGACCAGCGGTTCTTCAGTGGTCGTAAAAATTCCCTCCCATCTTTTTTCTTTGGCAGCTTTTTTAAGAATTTCATTTACTTCTTCGGCAGTCGTATTTTTCTTCGAGACGAAAGTAATGTCAACGATTGAACCCGCCACCACCGGCACCCTTATCGAAATGCCGTCGAATTTGTTCTCAAGCTTGGTGAAAGCTTTAGTCACCGCGATCGCCGCTCCGGTCGAAGAAGGCACGATGTTCTGCGCCGCCGCTCTCCCCTCCCGGAAGTCCTTCTTACTCGGTCCGTCAACGAGGGCCTGCGAAGCAGTGTACCCATGCACAGTATTAAGGATCGCCTTCTCTATCCCTAGCGCTTCGTCTAGTATCGCGATCAAGGGCGAAGCGGCGTTCGTGGTGCACGAGGCGTTCGAAGTCACGTCGCAGGTGCCGAACTTGTCTTCGTTCACCCCCATCAAAATCGTCTCTCCAGTTCCATCACCCTTCGCTGGCGCAGTTATCACAACTTTTTTGGCACCGGCTTTAAGATGCACGCTCGCCGCATCAAAAGAAGTAAAAAGGCCAGTAGCCTCCACCACTATCTCCACGCCCAAATCTTTCCAAGGCAGTTTGCTCGGGTCCTTTTCCGCCAAAACTTTCACTTTTTTCCCGTCAATTTCCAAATCTGCGCCGGCAACTTTTATCTCATGAGGCCACTTGCCGTAGACCGTATCGTACTTAAGTAAGTAGGCCATCATTTTCACGTCGCCCAAGTCGTTGAAAGCCACAACTTCGATCTCCGGTTTCTCCCAAGCAACTTTCAAAAACGCCCTGCCGATCCTGCCGAAACCATTGATGCCAACTTTTATTCTTTTCATTTGAGATGTTTTATTTTGGAAAAATTCTTCGAGGGAAGCACTTTGAAATAATCATCGATATATGGAAACATTGTATCACAGGCCACAAAGCATGCCAACACTTCCCCTCTATGATTACGTAAACTTTTCAAGCTTTTTTTTCTTTTGTATTCCGCAAGCTTTTTTAGGAGCCCCCGATACTGCATGCCGGTCGAGGGCCCGACGAAAAGTCCCGAGCGGATAAGCTCAAGGCTGCCTCCGTATGCTTCCCGCCCATTTATTGCAACGACTTCATCCGTAGCTTTTCTCCACGGAAGTCCGAGTCTGTCTATCATCCCTTCTCCCCTAGGCCCCGGAATAGACGAGCCCTCTTTAATAGCGACCCCGACCACTTTGATTTTTTTATTTCTATCCTTCAAGTACGAACCTGCGCCCAATATTGTGCCTCCGGTACCGATAGAGGAAACGAGCAGCGAGAGGTCTCTCCCGAGTTGACTCCAGAGTTCTTTCCCGAGGTAATCTCGCCCTGCGCCCGGGTTCGCGGGATTAATATATTGATTGAAATTGTGCCAGCCACTCTTCCGTCCGAGTTTTTTAGCATCAGCAATTCCGCCGACGGGAGAGAAAACATCAGGGGAAGGTGGCCCGTGGGAAACAAGGATGTTCGCGCCGACCAAACGTAAGAGTCTCTTTTTGTGCTCCGGCACGTCCGGGGTGATGATTGCGTGCAAATTCGGAATGCCGAAATGCTTTGACAGCACAGAGAGAGAAAGCACGGTGTTTCCTGAAGAATACTCTACAAGATTCTTCACGCCCTTTGCTTGCATACGTTTGAGCATGAGATACGAAGGGAGCGATTTGATGTTCGCAAGTGGGACGAACTGCATGAGTTTAATGAATATCTTCACTTTCTCGCGAGAGAAGGGATTCAAGGAAACGGGCAGCTCGACGAGCGGCGCAGGCCCGAGCGAGCCGGGTGAGAGATAATCCAGGATAGCGTCTGGCCCCTCAAAAACTCGCTCTTTCATGGGTATAGTATACTATAAAGTGCTATGCCGGGCTTCACTCATCTTCATACCCATAGCCATTATTCCCTGCTCGACGGCCTCTCCAAGGTCGAGGCGCTGCTGGACCTTGCCCAGAAATTCGAAATGAAGGCGCTAGCGCTGACCGACCATGGCAATCTCTATGGCGCGATCGAATTTTACAAACTCGCGAAAGCGCGCGGCATCAAGCCTATCATTGGCGTGGAAGCTTACATCGCCGAGCGCGGGTTAGCCGACAAGGAACCCGGCATCGACAACCGCCGCTATCACTTAACTCTGCTTGCCAAAAACCTCGAGGGCTACCGGAACTTGATCAAGCTAGTCACTATCTCGCACCTCGAAGGTTATTACTACAAACCGCGGATGGACAAGGAAGTCCTGCGCAAATATGCCGCGGGGATTATCGCGCTTTCCGGGTGTCTGGCCGGCGAGCTCTCAAGGGCGCTCAGCTCAAGCGATGAGGAAAAGGCCCGAGCCATCATCCGCGAGCACCAGGAAATTTTTGGAAAGGATAATTATTTTCTCGAGATTCAAAAAAATTCGAAGACCTTCGACAATGAAAAAGTCCGCGAGGGGATCAAAAAACTCGCCAAGGAGTTCGGGGTCCCGATCGTCGGCACGATCGATTCACATTATCCTTGCGAAGATGATCACAGGGCGCACGAGACCTTGCTTGCTATCCAGACTAGTTCCGACATAAAAGACGAAAACAAATTCACCTTCGGTGAAGATGATTATTCTTTCGTAGATTCCGAAAAAGCCGCAGAGCTTTTCCGCGACGTTCCCGGCGCGGTTGAGAACACTCTTCGGGTCGCAGAGATGTGCAACCTAGAGCTCGAGCTCGGGAAATGGGTTTTTCCAGATTTTAAAATCGCTGGAGGCAAGACCCCCAATGAGCGACTCGAGGAACTTGCGCGGGGAGGATATGAGCGGCTTGGAATAAAAGAGACGCCCGTCCTTAAAGAGCGTTTGGAACATGAGCTAAAAGTAATATTCGATAAAGGCTATTCGCCATATTTTTTGGTTGTCGCCGACCTCATGTACTACGCGAGACAGCACGGGATTCTCACCACCATCCGCGGCTCGGTGGCAGGATCGCTCGTGACTTACCTTCTCGGCATTACCAACATCGACCCGATCGAGTACAAACTTCCTTTCGAAAGGTTTTTGAACCCGTTTCGTCCCTCCGCGCCGGATATCGACATGGATTTTGCCGACAACCGCCGGGATGAGATGATCGAGTACACGAAGAAAAAGTACGGCGAGGATAAGGTCGCGCAGATCGGGACTTTCGGAACAATGATGGCCCGCGGCGCGGTACGCGACGTGGCGAGGGCTCTGGGCTACCCCTATTCAGTCGGGGACCGGATCTCGCGGATGGTCCCCTTCGGAAGCCAAGGAATGCCGATGACGATAGATCACGCGATGGAGATCGTGGCGGAACTGAAGGAAGCATACGAGCGCGAACAAGATACGCGGGAGATCGTCGACCTTGCCAAGAAACTCGAGGGTTGCGTCCGGCATATCAGCGTACACGCTGCTGGGGTAGTGATCGCGCCGGGGCCCTTGACCGAATACGTCCCGCTTCAATACGATCCGAAGGGCGAAGCGATCATCACCCAGTACGATATGTACTCGATCGAAGACGCCGGGCTCCTCAAGTTCGATTTTCTCGGGATCAGGAATCTTGCGATCCTCGCCGATGCAATACGTCTGGTAAAAAAATTCTATAACGTCGATATCGATATCGAGCGGATTCCACTTGACGACAAGAAAACATTTTCGCTTCTGGCGCGCGGGCAAACCGAAGGGCTTTTTCAGCTTAACGGCGCGGGTATGACCCGCTATTTGAAAGAACTCCGGCCGACCACCATTCACGACATCAATGCCATGATCGCGCTTTTCCGCCCGGGGCCGATGGAAATAATTCCAGAATACATCAAGCGCAAGCACGACCCGAAGCGGGTAAAATATCTCGACCCGCGAATGAAAAAATTTCTGGGCGATTCTTACGGGCTCATCGTCTATCAGGACGATCTTCTATTCTCGGCGATCGAACTTGCCGGTTATAACTGGGAGGAAGCAGATAAGTTCAGGAAGGCAGTTGGTAAGAAGATCCCCGCGGAAATGGCCGCTCAATACGAGAAGTTCACCAAGGGCATAGTCGCGGGCGGCCAGACGCAGGAATTTGCCGAGAAGCTCTGGAAACTTTTTGAACCGTTCCAGGCGTACGGCTTCAACAAGGCTCATGCTGCAAGCTACGGCAAAGTTGCTTACCAGACCGCCTACATGAAAGCGCATTACCCGGTCGAATACATGACCGCGATCCTTACCGCCGAGTCCGGCGACATCGAGAAGATCGCGACCATCATCGAGGAGTGCAAGAACATGAAAATTCCGGTGCTGCCGCCGGACCTGGGCGAAAGCTACGGCGGCTTCACCGTCATTCGCGAAGAAGATGTTTCCAGGAAAATTCGCTTCGGGCTTTACACGATTAAAAATCTGGGCACGGATATCGCTGATGCGGTGATCGAGGAGCGAAAGACCAGCGGTAAATACAAATCCATCACTGATTTCCTGGACCGCATCAAACACAAAAATCTGAACAAGAAATCAATGGAGGCTCTTATCAAATCGGGGGCGATGGATGCTCTCGGGGAGCGCGGGAGCCTGCTTGCAAATCTCGAGGAGATGCTTGAGTACAACCGCGAAGCACAGAACCAGAATCAAAATCAGACTTCCCTTTTCGGAGGGATCGCGGCGCCAGCACCGGCATTCCGCTTGCGTGAATCGTCACCGGCAACACAGGCGGAGAAACTCCTCTGGGAAAAGGAGCTCCTGGGACTTTACATTTCCGGCCATCCGCTCGATCGTATCCGCGACAAGCTCGAAAAGAGAGATATCAACATTAAAAAAATAAAAGAAGAAGTGAAGGGGAATGTGCCGGTCACGATCGCTGGGATTATAGAGGTTTCGCGGCAAGTTATCACCAAGAACAACGAGCGGATGGCGTTCCTGCGGATTGCCGACTTTACGAGCTCGATCGAAGCGGTCGCCTTCCCTTCTATTTTCAAAGCCAGTATCGATGTCCTGGTGCCAGAGAAATGCATTGCTATCTCCGGCAAAGTCTCCCTCCGAAACGGCGAAAAATCCATCATCATCGAAGCGGTGAAAGAAGTCTAGTTGTACAGGCTCATCGCTTTTTCTTTAGATTCGGAGAAAATTACTTCGATCGCCTCGGCGATTTTTTTAGAAAGTTTTTTGAGAGTCTCAAGTTCGGCAGGCTTGAATTTGTCTAGAATAAATTTGATAACTTCTTTCTCGCCGCGGGGCTTTTTTAATTTGCCCGAAGGAGTCGAGGGGGTTATGCCAACACGGATTCGCAAAAATTCTTCGCTCTTGAGAGCACGAATTATCGAGGCTAGGCCTCTGTGCCCCCCGGCTGAGCGGTTGAAGGAAATCTTGAATTTTCCCAAGGGCAAATCAAGGTCGTCGTAGATGACTATCAAGCCTTTCCGATCCTTTTTTGATTTCAGAAGGGGCGCGATTGCGCGACCGGAATTATTCATGAAATTATCCGGGTAGAGAAATTTGATTTTTTTGTCATCTAATTTCTTCTCTACAAGCGCACCGACAGTTCTCCCGGTGTTGTGCCGAGTATTTTCGTATTCTTCGCCCGGGTTGCCGAGTCCCACGACCAGTTTCATTTATTTAGTATCCCATGCGGTCGGCGATTGTGTCAACAGAATTTTATGCTATATTATCAGGATGGATTCGAATCTAAAGACCGGCAAGCAGTCTTTCTGGGAGACTTTGCGCTTTATCGTCCTTGCTCTTGCTATCGTTATCCCAATCCGCGTCTTCGTTGCCCAGCCTTTTATTGTTTCCGGCTCCTCGATGCACCCGACGTTTGAGAACGGCGAGTATCTCATCATTGACGAGATTTCTTACCGGCTGGGAGAACCCGAGCGTGACGACGCGGTAATTTTCCGATATCCGAAGGACCCGAGCAAATTTTTCATTAAAAGGATCATCGGGCTTCCGAATGAAACTGTTGAAATAAAAACGGGCGTGGTAATGATATACAACGAAGGAAACCCTGAGGGCTTCACTCTGCTCGAGCCATACGTAAAAAACACCTCTCCTGGCGACACTCGCATCAAACTCAGGAGCGATGAATATTTCATGATGGGCGACAACCGCAACGCCAGCTCCGATTCTCGCTATTGGGGACCGGTGAAAAGAGATCTTCTGGTCGGAAGAGCGCTCCTCCGGCTCTGGCCTTTCGGGCGCTTGAGCATTTTCCCTGGTGCTTACAATGAAGAAAGCTAAAACAAAAAACGCAAGCCCGGAAGTCTTCACCGCTCCTCGCGGAATGCGGGACATCATCGGCGATGATTACTACAATTTCCAGGGATTTTTCGAAAAAGCGCAAGAGATTGGGGTCTACTACGGATTCCGTCCGATCGAGACCCCGATTCTCGAGCATGAAGAAGTACTGACCTCCTCGATCGGTGAAGGCACGGACATTGTGGATAAGGAAATGTACACGCTCCGGACAAAAGGCGGTGACCGGCTGGCTCTCCGGCCAGAGCATACTGCGCCCTTGATGCGTGCCTACCTCGAACACGGCATGCACACCTTCCCCCAGCCCGTGCTTTTCTATCAGTACGGACCGATCTTCAGACACGATAAGCCGCAGCGAGGGCGCTACAGGCAATTTTGGCAGTTCGACCTCGACTCGCTCGGCTCGGAAAAAAGCATCATGGATGCGCTGGTGATAAAAGCGGGGATGAGCATCCTTGAAGATGCCGGAGCGCAAAACCTGCAGGTTGAGATAAATTCGATCGGAGACAAAGAGTGCCGCGGAGCGTACTTGCGAGAGCTCACCGCTTATTACCGAAAGCACATCTCCGGGCTTGCGACAGCGGACCGCGAACGCTTGAAGACCAACCCCCTTCGTATCCTCGATTCGAAAGAAGAAAAGACTCTCGAGGTGAACGAGGGGGCGCCCGACGCGGTCAGTTTTCTCTGCGCTTCCTGCAAAAAACACTTCAAGGAGGTGCTCGAATACCTCGAGGAGATGAACGTTTCCTTCAACCTTAATAAAAACCTGGTGCGCGGACTTTCTTACTACACCCGGAGCGTTTTCGAAATTTACGTGGAGGACGAAGTCGACGGAGCGCCGGTGCAAGTGCAGGTAGCTTCCGGCGGCCGCTATGACTACCTGGCCCGGGGTATCGGCGGGAAACGCGACGTGCCGGCGGTTGGGATATCAATGGGAGTGGACAGGATAGTCGAATCGAAATGGTACAAGAAGCTTTCACCGCGCATTATCAAAAAGCCCAAGATCTATTTCATCCAGCTTGGAACCGAGGCGAAACTGAAGAGCTTGAACATCATCGAGACGCTGCGCAAGGCCCACATCCCTATCGCTCAAACGATCTCTAAAGACAGCCTCTCGGCCCAGCTTGCCACCGCAGAGAAAATGTCCATTCCGTATGCCATCATTTTCGGAGTGAAGGAAGCGCTGGAAAATTCGGTGATCGTGCGCCACATGGGAAACCGTTCGCAGGAAACGGTGAAACTCGCCAAACTTGTCGACTATTTGAAAGACCTTAAGTAAGCTGTCTTGCCTAAAAAAATTCTACAAAAGGAAAATAAGATTTTGCGCGAGGTTGCCAAAGAAGTACCTCTGGTCGAGATCGGTAAACCAAAAACTAAAAAAATTCTGAAAGAAATGTCCCAGGCGCTCGCGAGGGAGTCCGACGGCGTCGCGCTCGCCGCACCGCAGATCGGATATCCGCTTCGGATTTTCTTGGTAACGGGGAAAATTTTTATGAAAGCCCCGACGCCCAAAGGGGTCGGGGTCCCGACCGCAAGCGTCGGGAAAAAACCCAAAGATCTTGTATTCATAAATCCGAAAATCACGAAGCTCTCACGCGAAAAAGCCTGGTTGCCGGAAGGCTGCCTCTCCGTCCGGCCATTCTACGGCAAAACCCATCGCTCGAAGAAGGCAACGATAGCGGCCTATGATGAGAGGGGTAAAAAAATCACCAGAGGCGCCTCGGGCCTATTGGCGCAGATCTTCCAGCATGAGACGGACCACCTTGAGGGAATTCTTTTTATCGATCATGCGAAGGACATATATGAAGAGAAACCCGAAATCAAAACTTAGCTTCGCTTTTTGGGGAACTCCGGAGATTGCGAAGGAAACGCTTGAGATATTGAAACAATCCGGATTTTTGCCTTCGCTCATCGTCACATCTGCCGACAAGCCAAAAGGTCGGAAATTGGAGATCACTCCCCCGCCGGTGAAAGTTTGGGCGATCGAGAACAAGATTCCTTGCATCCAGCCTGAAAAACTAGAGTCTGACATGCTAGTGCCTAGTGATTTATCCATAGTGGTCGCATACGGAAAAATAATCCCGGAAGAAATCCTGAACGCTCCCAAGCTCGGCTCGATCAATGTTCACTATTCGCTTCTTCCGAAATATCGCGGAGCCTCACCGGTCGAAAGTGCAATACTTGCTGGCGAGACAGAAACCGGCGTGACTATCCAGAAAATGGTTTACAAATTAGATTCTGGACCTATCTTGGCGCAGGAGAAAGTAAAAATAGGCCCGGATGAAACGGCCCCGGCGCTCAAAAAAAGACTTACCGGGCTTGGAGCGGAAATGCTGGTGGAATTGTTAAAAGATATGAATAGGAAAGAAACTTCGCAGGAAGAATCGAAGGCAACGTATTGCAAAAAAATTACAAAAGCAGACGGGGAAATAGATTTAAACAATGATCCGCTAAAAAACTACAACAAATTCCGCGCCTATAACATTTGGCCGCGAACTTATTTTATGAAAAACGGAAAGAGAGTCATCATAACCAGCGCCGCACTTAAAGACGGGAAATTTTTGATAAAAAAGGTTATCCCCGAGGGAGGAAAGGAAACAGATTTTAGTACTTTCCGGTAAAGGGGTTGCGGCGAGATAAGCCCTTCAGCATTTTTTTGATACTGCGGGCGCCGCGAACGATGAGCGTCTGCCTTCGGTCTTTATCTTTAGAGATCTCACGGAAGAGGTTCTCTTTCACCGCATCGATCGCCGCGTAAAGGTCTTCTTCGTCCGCCTCGCCGTAATATTCTTTCCCCTCAAGCTCGATCAGGCAATCGGCGTGAAAAACTTCCCCCTTATTATGATGCCGAGTGGCCTTGGAGACTTCGAATTTCACTTTCACGTCCGCACCCTTTTCCTCCATTTTGAGAAGTAGTCTGCTTAAGTCCGTGACTTTCTTTGAGACATAATCTCCTATGGCGGCGGTAAGTTCAATGTTCTTCCCAAATAAATTTATCTGCATCTCTCCATTATAACACGCTAGGCGAGGTGCGAGTGTTTCTCCCGCAGAGTCGGGATATAGAGTTTCTCGATATACTCCCGGAGCACACGGGCGGTGGAGAAATTCTTCAGTATCGTCTCCCGAGCGCTCTCCATTTTTTTTCTCCACTCTGCTTTATCTCGGTAAGCGGGCACGATTTCTCTTTCGAGGGTCAAAAGTAGCGCGGCGGCACTGCGCGGATCGTCCACCACCCAACCGATGTCGGCCGGTTCTACCTCGGCCACCCAGCCGTCGCGGGTAGTGAGTGCAAGCACGCCGTTCAATGCCGCCTTCATTCCACTCGTCCCGCAGGCTTCATACCCAGGAACGGGAGTGTTCAGCCAGATGTCTGAACCGGCGACGAGCATCTCCGCAAGATCGGTGCTCCAGTTCGGAAGAAAAACGGCCGTGCCACGGAGCTTACCCTCGATTATCTTTTTTATTTTCGCGACATAGGGGTTGCCATTCTCGTCTTCGCTAGTGGGACCAGAGAAGATGAGACGGATGGGCACGGAGGAGCTCTTCGCTATCCGCAAAATCTCATCGGCATGGTCGAGAAGAAGCGTAGGTTGTTTGTATTCCACGAATCTCCTGGCCCAAGAAAGAACAAGGTCTCCTTCTTCCCATGCTTCGCCGGTTTTTTCTTTTACGAAGGCGAGAAGTTTCTTTTTGTTTTCTTTATGCGCCAAGTCGATCTCCCTCTCGCCTGTTTTGTCCCATCTCGGCAGATAAATGCCGTTAGTGATAGATTCGAGTTTCTCTTCCGGCCAGAGAACTTTCGCTTTTTCCGCGTGTAGGCGGCTCACGGCGTTGGCACGGCTTGAGAGGCGCAGCGCAAGCGCGGTCATCGAAAGAAGGCTCGGCATGTCCGGCCGCCATCCAAGGAGCGAAATATCTTTGCCCGCAAGCCCCATCTCTTCCGCGTACTGCTCGAGGAACAGGCCTACTTTATCTTCGGCAAAAAGCTCGAGCCCTTCCGGGAGGAGCGTGTGATTCGTAAATACGATGTGCTTGTTCGCATAGCCGAGCGCAAGCGCAAAATCAGCGAGCTGATGCTCCATCTCGTGCCGCACAAGCTCAAGCGCGATGAGGGCGCTGTGGCTTTCGTTCAAGTGATATACCCCGGGGTGAAAGCCGAGAGCCTTCAACATACGGAATCCGCCGAGCCCAAGAATTATCTCTTGCTTCAAGCGCAGATCGCGGTTCATGTCATAGAGTTTTTTTGTTATATCGCGGTCGATCGGGTCGTTCGCCGGGAGATCGGTGTCGAGCAGATACACCCTTGCATCTCCTTCCTGCCACTCCCATGCTCCGATCGTAACCATCCGCTCTTCTATCACAAGCTCCGCCTGCGCGGAAACTTTTTTCAGATTTCCAATAGGCGCTTTTCCGGCAAGAATACTTTGGCCTTCTTTGTAGTAAAGACCGACGGCCAAGAGTGGAAATCCTTGCCGTGCGGCTTCGCGCACGTAGTCGCCCGCAAGCACACCTAAGCCTCCGGCATATGTAGGCAAAGCGCTATCAAGCGCATACTCAGCGCAAAAATAGGCGACCGGCTTTTCTTTGAACTCGGTATATACTTTCTCTTTCCTAAATTGCTCGAACCATTTTTCGTTATCCATTTCTCTCTGATTTTTCTAGGACCCTCTTTGCTCCGGCTGACCGCCGCGGATCTCCCGATACTTGGCTTTATATTTTTCTATCGTCTCTTCCACTTCCTTGTGCGGTATTTCCACGCGCAGAAGATCGATCGCGTTTATAGTATCGTAAATATCGAGCTTGTTCTCGAGCTTGTACCTCGCGTCGCGCCAGAGGATCGCTTTTTCGTACTCGCCTCGCTCGGTGGCATCTTTCTCGAGCCTCTTCATCATATCCACGAACGCATGATACACTCCGCGCTCTGCGCCGCCGCGGCCTTCCGTACGATCTCGGAAAGGTATGCGCAAGATCGTCTTTTGTTCTTCCATCATCATTCTGATTTTGCCAGTCCTCTGCCAGTTAAACGCGGTCGAGATGATCTTTTCATAGAGGCTCCGCCCCTGCTCGAGGCTATCCTTTGCAATATCCGGAATAAATCGCAAGGTCTCAAGGAGATTGTATGCCCCGTATTCTATCATCTCGAGGCTCCACCAGGGTTTGGCAGAGGCCCACCAGAAATGGTCCGAGGCAAGAGCGATATCCATCTTCGCCCGCACCTCTGGGTAGCGAGGGTGACCTTTATCCATCCGGTACACTTCCGAAAGCAGAAGTTCGGTGAATTCCCACTGCCATTTGTGGATGATGTTCTCCGGGTCTTTCCAGGAAAGGAATTGTACGCCCCGCTCGATGTCCTCTTTACTCGAAGCCCAGGTGGCCGAGGCGGGAACTATCTCATTCTTTTCCCTATAATGCTTCGCCAGGTCGCTCACCTTCACAAGTTCAAAATCTTCGGTCTTGAATATCTCAAAGAGCATCTTCTCCAGTCCCGGACGGTGATGGCCGAATGTTTCCGCATCCATTGCGGTCACCACATAGTTCCCGCCCGCCAGCTCTTCGCGCATTGCATCTGCCAGGGTCTCGCGCGAGCGTACTACCGCGCTCATGATCAGATTCGAAAGCCGCCTATCGCGAAAGAACACTTTTAACTTTGAACCTTCAACGTTGTAGATTTGACTATAGTCCACTTGCCCCACCTCACCGCCGCAGGAAATCTCATCGAGGATCATCCACTTGAAGCCGAGCTTCTCGACGATCGGGGCGAGCTTGGGAAAATACGCCATCTCCGGCGGGAAAAATCCTCCCGGCTCCCAACTGCCGAGATAATTTTTCAAAGTTTCGGTATTCAAATTGATCTGCCGCTCGATCTCTGCCTCTCCCAAATACGGCAGTATGGGGTGATACTTTGCAGAGCCGGTTATTTCTACTCTCCCCTCCGCTACCAAGCCCTTTATCTCTTCGATCAGATCAGCGTACCCGTATTTGTGTAAGAGATCGAAGAGCGCTCCGTTTATATTGAGCGAGAGACGCACGTGCCTGTTCTTTTTTATCCCCTCGAGCACCGGCCGGTAGCTCTGCGCAACTATCGTAGCGAGAATATCCGGCTGCTGGTTGACCGGCTGGTAAAAATGAAGAAAGTTGGCCCAGCGCATGGCTACTGGCTGAATTGATTAAGCGCCCGGTGAAAAAGTTTTTCGTACTCTCGCGCCGATTTTTCCCAGGAGAAATTCACCTCCATCGCCCGCCGCGCTATCCCCCGCCAGATCTTCGGATATTTGTAAGTTTCATACGCCCTCATAAAAGTTCCCAGAAAAGCGAACTGGTCGAAATTTTCAAAAACGAACCCGGTTCCCGGATCCGCCTCTCCGGCATGGTCATGCACGCTGTCAGCGAGACCCCCGATCTTCCGGACTATCGGCACTACCCCGTAGCGCATCGCTTCCATCTGGGTAAGCCCACAAGGCTCAAAGCGGGACGGGATCAGGATCGCATCGGCTCCGGCATAGATAGTGTGCGGCAGGATATTGTCGAAGGAAAGATGGGTTGCGACGGTCTTGAATTTTTTGTTGAGCTCATTGAAAAAGGAAATGTACTTGGAGTCTCCGGTCCCGAGCGCAACCAACTGGAAATCGAAATTGAGAAGCAGAGGTTCGAGCGTATCGAGGAGAAGATCGAGGCCCTTTTGCTCGGACATCCGCGAAACTATCGCCACCACAAACGCATTCTTGCTCTCTGGTAAATTGAACTTCTCTTGGAGGATCTTTTTATTTCTTATCTTCGCATCGAGCTCATCGGCGTTGTATTTGTACTCGACATATGGATTCTCCTCCGGATCGTAAAGCTCGTAATTGATACCGTTCAATATTCCGAAAAGTCTGGAGCGCCGCTCGGCGAGGAGATCGCCCAAGCCCTCGCCGTATTCCGGAGTGGTGATCTCCCGCGCGTAAGTGGGCGAAACGGTGGAGATAACGTCGGCAAAACGGATACCCCGACGCATGAAATTCGCTTTGAGCATCCGCGGATCGGTGATCGCGGGAATGGCGGACTGGCCGTCATCATAATCAAGCTCGGAAACGTGCCGGTGGTCGAAATTGCCCTGGAAAGAAAGATTGTGAATGACGAATACCGAGCCTATTCTCGAAAGCGCAGGGTCCTTGGCATAATCGGTCTTCAAATAGTTGGGGATGAGTCCCGTTTGCCAGTCGTTCCCGACGATTATGTCCGGCCGCCATTTGGGAGAGTTCCTCAAGAACTCAAGCGTACCCCTCGAAAGGAGCGCCCAACGAGCCGGATCATCGTCGTAGCCATAGACACTCCCTCTCTTTTCGAAGTATTCCTGGTTTTCAAGAAAATAATTTACTGGCCCGGATCCATCCTTGAAGACCTTTACATTGCAAATGAGGTCTTCCCCCTCCCCGTTCGGCACGTGCAGGCCTTCGAGCTCCATCTCCATTGGGAATTCTTCGGCGCTCACGGCGGCGTATTTGGGTATCATGATCCGCACATCGTGCCCGAGTTCGGAAAGCGCTTGGGGAAGTGCGTAGAGCACCTCGCCGAGCCCTCCGACTTTGGCAAAAGGCACAGCCTCGGAGCCGACGAAAAGGATTTTCAAATTATGCTTTCTCGATAATAACATCGGGGTGATTTTTATAATTCGGATTTTTAATAAATTCCGGTTTCCCTTTTTTCTCAACCACGTAATACGCAAAACCTCTCATCTTCTTTACCGGTTCGTAGTCCGCATGCTTTGGCGCACCTGCGTTGTCACCTGTGTAAACTGGAGAATCGTCAATAGTGACAAGCCAAGACGCTCCGGTGTTCACTCCCAGGTGGCCAGCACGTTTCGGAATCTCAATCTTATCGCCTTTTTTGACAAAAACTGCTTTCACCCAGAGAACTCCACCATCAGCAATCGGGCTCTGGAGCATTATGATTCCCTCTCCCGCAAGAACTTCGTAAGTTTCGATAAAATCCGAGACGTGATAGTGCCCGAAGGTTTTGATATATTCGTCGCCGACGAGACCTGCTGCCCAGACGGTGATGTTTTTCTTTTCCGCACCCCCGCGGATCATGTAGTAATGCACAGCCGGGCCCTTCGCGCCCGGATCTTTGAGCACTTCGCGCATTTCTTCGTGCCGGCGCTCTGCTAGCATTCTTTAATTCTAGCACGCAAATTAGTGCTTGAGTAGTTGTGCTCGCGGGAGTTATATATCACTTTTATGTTCGGCAAATTATCGCGTGCGTAATTGGGCTTGTCCTTCCAATCCGCCCCCATAAAACGCACGTCGGGATTTAATTTCTTGAGAAGTTCGTAAAGGCCCTTCTCTGTATCATAGACTTCTGTCTGGTCTACATACTTGCATCCTTCGAGGCGTATCCTCCTTTCTTCAAGTGTCTCTATTGGCTTCTTTTTATCCGGCCTGTCCACTGAAGGATCAATTTGTAGCCCCACGATTAAATAATCGCACTGCGCTCGACATTCGCGAAGCATAAGCAAATGCCCCGCATGCAGTAAATCAAACGCTCCGCATGTGAATCCTTTAATCATTTGTCTTTATACTCTAGCAAAATAAAGCTAAAATAACAAGCCCCTTGACACATTGGAGCTTGCATTTTGTAGTGAAATATGATATAATCATAGTTAGTAACAGGAAGTTCTTCGTAGTTTCACCCTGCATTGCATGGAGGTGGTAAGCCTATGATTCCACGGTGGTTGAAAGCTGGGCGGAGGAAGAGGGTCCGCCGCTTTGGGTCATTCAGGGCTCTGCAGAAATCAGAGCATCTGTTCGATTCAGAACGCGGTAGGGCGGACAGGAAGAAGCTGAAGCAGAGAGGGTCACGGCGGTACCACGGTTAACCCCTTTCGGAGGTGTGCAATGACGGAAGAAGCTCGTGCATTACCAAGCAGGGAAGCACGGACCATCAGGAGATCCGTACGGCAGCAGTGGAACAGGGAGGAGTTTCTTCCTCCCCGGGGTTTTATTCACCCCGATCCAAAAAGGCTCCGCCCTCAAATAGAGGCGGCGGAAGGCCTGGAGCCGGATTTCGCCAGGGAGGTTGAGTTTCGTCTCCTGGCGAAAAGAGTTCTGGGAACCGGCTCGAAAGGTCCTCGGTCCCGAAGGCTGCTGAGAAAGGCAGCCCGAGTTGGTAGGACATTGACGCCAGGTGATCCGCGTCGCGAGGATTTCCGAGAACTCGGTAGGTTGTGGATGCAACTCGTGGGGGAACCCCCACCTTGTATCTGCGAGAACGGGACCTCCGAAAGTGACCGGACTGTCTCGAACCCCGGATGTGGATTCTGCGGACTCGAGCGGAACCCAGATGATGACGAGCCGATGATGTAGTGTTGATCGTCGGTGAAGCAAAGACGAGGCTCGGGACAACGAAATGATCGTTCCGAGCCTTTACATTTTTATGGCGATAAATCGCTATTTTTTTATGTATAAAAAAAGAGAAGCGAAGGCCGAGCTGAATGCTCTCGAACCTCCGCTCGCCTCCTTCTACCCCGATTTTCCGGGGTGCCCGACTGGGTATGTTGTGCCGGTGGGGTCTTGCTTGCCGCCATCCGTTCCTTAAGCGGCAAGTTGTTGACAGCCAAATATTTTCTCCGCTCATCTGCCAGCCTCCACTCGCAGAGAATAAGTGACTGCCGTATGCCTAATCCAAGATTATATTCTTCCAAATTCCCCTCCTTGTCAATTCACTCCGACAAGTTATAATTTCCCTATGACATCCCCCGAATTCGGCTTCCCCAAACCCGAAGACCAAGCACCTCTCCCTCCCGGCTCGACAATTGAGGAATTAAGATTTCAATGGGCTGCAGACTTAAGGGCTGCAGAACACCATAAAAAAATTGAAGACGCACTTATTGCCATGGCAGAAAAAATGGCTTTTGCGGTTTTTGACGGCTCGAGCCAACCGCCAGGGGGAGAGATTGCCGCAAATCTTGCAAAAGATCACATAGAAAAATCATTAAGGGAACTTCCTAGTGGTTTATCGATGGAAGAAATAATATACAGATTTAGGGAAATGTTTGCGCAAGCGCACAAAACCATTTTGGAAGCTTCCGCGACAAATAGTGAACTGAGAGGAATAGCAACCACCGCAACCTTGATGCAAGTGATTAGAGCCCCTGGCGGAAAGAAAAGAGTCGTGATAGCCAACGCCGGCGACAGCCGGGTATGCATTCTAAGAAAAGGTAAAAGAGTTCTGGAACAAATAACTCGCGACAATACAGTCTACAACGATATGCTGGTGGCAGGGGGCAAGACAGAAGAACAAATAATTGAGAATCAGGTTCGGATAAGTAATGTAGCTGACGGAACTACCTTGGAAAAAACCGAACAAAGGCTGCTCCGCGAGTGGGGAGATATGTTAAGTAACGGGCTGGGAGGCAGTAGTATGGCAGATTTCTCCGCCGTACCAGATATTTATACACCTCTCATAGAAGATGGGGATATGGTTCTAATTTTTACTGACGGCGTGGGAAAAAAATATACAGACCAAGACATTGCCCAGATTGTTCTGGAGGAGAAAGACCCTGACCGGATAATAAAACGCCTCGTGCAAGACCCTCCTTACCCAGACGATGCTGCAGCTGCTGCCTTGAAGCTTCTTGCGGCGTGATATAATTTTCGAGATGAGCAGCAAACTAATCTATTTCGTACGGCATGGGGAGAGCGAGCTCAATAGGCAAGGTATCCGCCAAGGGCCGGGCGGCGCGCTCTCCGAGCTCGGCCAGGCACAGACAAAGCTTGCCGCGAAAAAATTCCCGAGAAAAAGAGGACGGCCCGAGATCATCCTCTCCTCCCCTTTTGAGCGTACGCGGGAGACAGCTGGAATTATCGCGGAAGAGCTCGGCCTGCCGATCGAATTCTCCGAGCTCCTCGTCGAGCGCAGGAATCCAAGCGAGATCGTCGGGCATACCGAAGCAGAGCCCGAAACAAAAAAGATCGTGGACTTGATCGATAAAAGTTTTCATGACGACAGCTGGCGATACTCCGATGAAGAAAATTTCACCGACTTGAAAGTGCGCGCCCGAAAACTGCTCGAGTACATCCCGAAAAGAAAAGAAAAACGCATCCTCATGGTCACGCATAAAATCTTCTTGAAGATGATCGTGGCCTACATGCTTCACGGCGAGAAGCTCACCGCCTCGGTCTACAACACGCTTTCCTTCTTTAACCCCATCGATAACGCAGGGCTCACCATCGTGAAATACGAAGCGCATTGGTTCCGTCCGCCGGAGTGGAAAATCCTGGTGTGGAATGACGAAGGATAGCTAAATGTTATTTGCCCTTGACATTTGGGTAGAAGTGCTAAAATCGAGGAGTGGCTTACAGAATGGAAGAAGTGGGTGTGCCGGTAGTTTTCGGAGGGGGAACTCCATCACATTTCTCCTTTATAATCAAAGACTCGGCCGGAAGGCCCATCAAATATTTCGAGCACGAGCGCGGGAAAAACGCTTATCTTGCGGTAGTTAAAAAAGATCTTTCTTATTTCCGGCATTATCCTTACCAATTCGACAAGAAGCTCGGGAGTTTCACTATCCCGGACCTTTATTTCCCTGCAGAAGGCGACTATCGGCTGGTGGCCGATTTTTTTCCGCTCAATATCAAGGAGGAGGAAGTACCGCACGCAAAGGCGTTTTTCAATTTCTCGATTGGGGGTCCAGTAGGTGCGAAGCCGCTCGGGACACTCGAGCGGGTAAAATTCGAAGAAATCTTCAAGGTGTCGATGTGGAGCCACCCCGAGTCTCCGACACCGGGCGAAGTAACGCTTGTCTTCGAGGTTAGGATAGACGACCGGCCAGTCACAACCCTCGAGGAATACTTGGGCGGGTTCGGACAGCTCTCGATTTTTGAGACTGAGACACTCGAATTTTTCCACGAGGTGTCGCAGAAAAGCCGCAACCCCTCAAGCGAGGCGGTGGCCGGGCAGATAGAATTTAAGGTGAAATTTCCTGCAAGCGGAATTTACAAGATGTTCCTCGAGTTCAAATTCAAGGAGAATATCACCATCACGCCCTTTTTGATCAAAGTGAAGAGATAATCAAAGACCTATGAAAAGGTGATTTTTTTACCGGCAGGCGCTATGATTATCTTGCATGCAAACAAACTCGGATAATTCCTTGGGGTTTCAATCGCTCTCCGGAATCCTCATCACCGCCGGATTTCTCCTTGCTATCGCCCTTTATGCTTTTTTCCATTGGCAGGAGACACTCGAGCTCTTCGGCCTACTTCGGAGAGCAGACACCGGCTGGATGATACTCGCGATCCTTACCCAAATTCCCACTTATATTTTCGCTGGTATTGTCTGGGACCTCTCGGCACGCGCCCTCAACTATAGCCTGACCTTGAAATCTCTGACCGAGCTTGCGATCGAGCAGCTGGCAGTAGGCCAGATCATTCCTTCCGGAGGCCTGGCAGGAAATATCATCGTCATCCGCGCGATGAAACGCTTCGGCCTCCCCACCACTCTGGCGATCGAGATTTTTTTCATCGAGACTCTTTCTTTCTACATTGCTTACGCCCTGGTCGCACTTGTATCGATTCTAATCCTCTGGTGGCACAACGATATCACTTCTCTTATTTCAACCCTAGTCTCCATATTCTTTGCGATCCAGGTCACGCTTTCATTCCTCATCTACGCGGCGGTCAACCACAAAAACTGGCGAGTGCTCTTATGGCTCAAGGAAAAAAAATTCTTGCCGAAATTGTTCGGGGTAATTGAAAATATATCAAAAGACAGGGTATTCTCCGGGCGTCTCTTATTTGAAACTTCCCTTTTCCGCTTGGGGGTCTTCGCGCTCGATACGCTTACGCTTTTTGCCATATTGCGCGCGATCGGTGCCTCCGCGAGCCTGACCACCGCTTTCGTGGCCTTGGTGATCGCTTCGATTGCCGGTACTGTGGTGCTTTTGCCGGGAGGAATCGGCGGCTATGAGGCGGCCTCAATTCTGATCTTGAACCTCTTCGGAGTTCCGGTCGGCTCCGCCATCGCAGCCACGGCAATACTGCGCGGCCTTACCCTTTGGCTGCCGCTTATCCCGGGGATAATCCTCGCCCGGCAGGATCTCGGAATATCAAAAAAATAGAATCTTCTAGATACGATGATTGTGGACTTTTTTCTCCAGGTCGGTGACTTTATGCTCTAGATTCACGATTGAGTCGCGAATATCAGAAACGGCGCGGATTTCGGTTTCAACTTCGGTTTCGGTTTTTTCGGTCAAGCGCTTCTCGCCGCGCAGCCCCGAGAGAATAAGTTCGTTCCCGATGAAGCTCGAAATGAAGGAGCCGGTGAAGTATAAAATGATAACGCCAACTAAAAGCGAAAGCGGGCCGTCCCACCATGGTGATATTGTTGCATCAATGGTCGAAGTCCCGAGGTAAGAGTACCAGTCATGTAGCCGATCTGCCGTATGCCACACTCCCCTCCAGAAAAGCACAACCCCTACCCCCACCACCATGGCATAGAGCTTCGGCCGATGGCTCAAATAGACCGTCAATTTTTTCTCAAGTGTGTCCGCCCAGGTTTTCATAATATTAATTTACCATAAAAAAAGTGAGGGCGCACGATTGGTCTTCGTACGCCGCTATCACTGGCTGGGATTTTCAGGCATTTTTTCCTTTCCTTTCTATGGCGGCTCTCACCGCACGAATGGCGGCCAGCTGTTCCACCTTACTGGCCAGAAAAACCTCCCGGGGGAGCTGAAGCGGAAACCCCGTCTCCGCCTCCCAGTGCTCGGGGTTCTTCCCGGAGCATAGGTCCTTGACCCTGCGACTGAGAGCCGCGAGGTCGGGATAGTTGCTATAATAAGCAACCAACCGTTCGACGGTACTCATATTTTTGCGCCTCCTGGCGCGATTGGGGAAAACGGAACTTCGCCTTCAACTTCAATATAGAAAAAAGAGGCGTTTTGTCAATCAATATTCAATGATGATCGGAAAAGAGATGGAAGCATCATGCTCCGGCAGGCCGGAGGCGTTATCTTTCTCAAGGACCAGGGTTGCCGGGCCGATGTAGGAAGCGGGCACTGCCAGGTCGCCCTTGAAAGGCACGAACTCGCTTGTCATCCACTCACCTTGCGCCTCGGCATAGTGTTCAGCCAAAACTTTGCCATCCTTATCCAAAACTTTCAGAGGAAAACTCGCTTCGAAAAACCAATTCCCCCTCGCCCGGCCAAGAACGGAGAATTCCTTACCCACTACCGCGCCGGGAAAGGGCAGCTCCACTTCTATCAGGTCCGCCGAAGCGTTCGCGTAAGTCACGACTTCTACCTTGCCTGGCGCTTCGGGAGAAATCGCCGCTGGCACTGGAGGCGGATTGCTACCGCTTGCATCGCGCGAATTTTGCTTATCGATGTAACGGGTAATGAGAATCGCCGCGATGAAGAAGACGATGATAATTATTATGTTTCTTTTCACGAGTTCTATTTTAGCACATTTCTTGTATAATGAAGTGTATGAAGCTCAAGCTTGGGATCATCGCGCTCATCTTTTTAGCAGCGGTTCCGATTTCTATAGTCATATACTATCGCCTTGACCCTGAGCTACTTGCAAAAATCTCTTTCTACCTCGACCTTGCCAATCCGTCCGTCCGGATAGTAAAGCTCACTGAAGGCCTGCGGAAGGAAGAGGTAGCTGATCTACTTTCCCAAAAACTCGACTGGAGCGAGGGCGATAAACTCGCCTTTCTTGAGTTCTCCCGTGGAACCAAAAATCCGGAGGGGCAATATTTTCCGAAAACTTATTTAATCCACAAGGACGAGGAGCCGGCTAAGGTCGGCGACCTCATGTTCACCGAATACCGGAGGGCGGTGGAGAAGGCAAAGCCGAAGAGCGCCAGCGCCAGCGTGCTCAACGAGGAGAACGTGCTCAAGATCGCCTCGCTCATCCAGCGCGAAGCGGCCGGTAAGGGCGATATGGCGCTCATCTCCGGAATCCTTTGGAACCGGGTCTGGAGCGAGATGAAACTGCAGGTGGATGCCACGCTCCAGTACGCGAAGGGCTCTGAAGAAAACGATTGGTGGCCTTCGGTTTCAGGGAAGGACCGGAAAATAAAATCGCCGTATAACACTTATCTCCACGACGGCCTGCCGCCCACGCCTATCTCAAACCCAGGTACTGCCGCGATCTATGCCGCCTATCACCCGGCGAAGACCAGTTGCCTCTTTTTCCTGCACGACAAAAACCGGCAGATCCACTGCACGAAAACTTACGAAGAGCATAAGAAAAATATTGAGAGATACTTGAAATGAGTTATAATATATCTGTTATTAAGTAACCAAAGAAACATGAAATATTTAATCGGCATTGTTATTTTAGCAATTTTGGGCGTAGGAATTTATTCGACTTCAAATAAAGAGAACGAGGTGGCCGCACCGGGGCCGGCTCCGGCGGAAGAAATTTCGGAAGAAGAGGAGAGCACACCAACGGAAACTCCGACACAGGGATCGCCTACTGAGCCGGGGAGCTACGAGCCGTACTCGCCGGAGAAGCTCGCTCGTGCGGAGAGTGGCGATGTGGTACTTTTCTTCCGCGCGTCTTGGTGCCCGACATGTCGGGCACTCGACGCGAATATCCGCACGAATTCTGGCAGCATTCCCGGGGCAGTGACAGTTCTTGATGTCGATTACGACAACTCGACCGAGCTCAAGCAGAAATACGGCGTCACCTACCAGCACACATTGGTGCAAGTGGATGCCTCTGGCAACCTGATCGCAAAGTGGCAGGGCTCCCCCACTCTCTCTGACTTGGTTTCAAAAATTCGGTAGATGACGTTGCTGGCAATATCTTTCGTTGCCGGAGCGCTCACAGTGCTTGCGCCCTGTATCTTGCCGCTTCTTCCGGTCATTCTCGGCACTTCCGCAGCCGGGAGGAGTCGCGCCACGCCATACGTAGTGGTCGGGTCGCTCGCGCTCTCTATTATCTTCTTCACCTACCTACTTAAGGCAACCACCGCCCTCATCATGGTTCCGCCGGAATTCTGGACATACCTATCCGGCGGAATTTTGTTACTCTTCGGACTTACCCTGCTTTTCCCCGGCCTATGGGAGAACCTGCCGGGGCTGGCTCGACTGTCATCGGGATCGAACAAGCTTCTGGGTGAAGGTTATCAGAAGAAAACCCTCTGGGGCGACGCGCTGGTCGGCGCCGCGCTCGGCCCGATTTTCTCAACCTGCTCGCCAACTTACTTCGTCATTTTGGCTTCGGTCCTCCCGGCAAGTTTTTTCCTGGGGAGCGTTTACCTTCTCGCCTATGTCCTCGGTCTCTCCCTGGTCCTTCTCTTAATCGCGAAGCTCGGCGAGCACTTCGCAGGGAAACTCGCCGACATCTCCAATCCTAGGAGCTCTTTTAAGCGCGGGCTCGGCATTCTTTTTCTTCTCCTTGGAATTCTTATCGCGACCGGCTACGAGAAGAAGCTGGAGACGAAGATTCTCGATAGTGGCTACTTCGATATCACAAAAATAGAAAATAAACTGCTTGAAGGTATCAAATAGGTATTGGGCTCCCAATGCTGGATGCGTTCAGAACCCTAGATTGGACCAACATTAAGGAAGAACTGCAATTCAGCAATATTCTTGATTGGAAACAACTAGCCCCTAGTTTAGCGTAAAAACTTGATTATGGCTAGGTTGAATCCGAATCGTAATTGAATAAAAAATAAGATTAAGTTATAATGCCACTAATGAAAGTCCGAGAATTAAAAGGAATAAAGGGTTTCAATCCCATTATCTAGGGAGTTTTATACTCCCGCCTTTTTATAGTCGGATAGCTCAGCTAGTAGAGCATTCCCCTGATACGGGAACGGTCGCAGGTGCAAATCCTGCTCCGACTACTAATATTCTTTTATACTTACCACTCCAATGTTTATTCATACATAAAGTGCCCTTGAGAGGAATCGGACCTCTACCTTCTCGTTAGAACCAAGAAATTCTATCCATTAAACTACAAGGGCAAAAAGAAAATCAAGAATGGATCTTAGTTTGCTCTTCTTCTCGTCATAATTATGGCAATAACTGGATTTGTGATTTTTTTAACTAATGCAATAATTAAGAAAAGATAGATGGGAATAGTTATTAGTAGATAGGTAAATGCTAAATCAGTTTTATCCTCGAATATTGATTTGATGTTGTATATAATTCCTCCTTCTGGATATAGTGGCACTAAAACCAAGACATCAAGCACCCAAAAGGTAATCCAAATACCCGAAAGTATCCAATACCATTGTTTTACCTTCTTTATTATTTGGTCATTTATCATATCTCTCATCTTACTACACTAGATTAAATAAAGTAAAGAATTGGGGGGGTATAAGGCAAATCCAAAAAATGAATTAGAAATGGTTAGACATTCCCGCACACACCTTAAAAATAAAGCCGGATTAGAACTAAAAAGGTATTAAATGGTATTGGTAGCTTGTTATGGAAAACATACCATACTATAATTAAGGTATGAAAAAGAATCTTCAGTTATTGGCTTATCTAGCTAAAGGACATCCTGAAGCCTCTATTACTGTGCTAATTAAACTATGCTACTTAGCTGATTTAATTAGTCTTAAGAGATTTAAAAAGAAAATCTCAACTTTTGAATATATAAGATATTATTTCGGTCCTTTTGATCCTGAGGTTTACGGTGATTTAGAATCTTTAGTAAAGGATGGGGTTTTAATTGCAACACCCGAATATACGCAAAAGGGGGCTGAGGCAATTATTTATCATTTCAATGAGACAAAAGACTTGAACATTAAAGATATATCAAAAGAGGATAAGGTTATTCTGGACGAGCTTTTAGAATCAGTCCGAGGTTATGGAGCAAAAACTCTTACGGAAATTACATATAATACCAAACCAATGAAAGCTCTTGGGGCAACTCTTGGAGGTAATGAAAATCTAGGAAAGGAGCTTAATTTAACTACTGCTTAGTTGTATGCTGTTATGGAAATGCCAGACGGCATATTGTTAAAAAACATAAATTTACGTAATGCTTTTTTAGATAGAAAATCTATAGAAGCAAATACTGGCAAAATTAAAGCTAAATACAAGCTTTTGACATTTAAGGATCTTATACTTAGAGATCTTGGGGTTTTTGTTTTTCATATATTGACCACGGGCAAGGACTCATATATAAAAGAAAAAACGATGGATATTTTTCTTGCGGACTGGGAATATAGGGATGGGACACATTTAAATTCGGAATGTTCTAAGTTATGTAGTCAAAAAGTGGATATTATAAATAAAGAGGTATTACTAGAAAAAATCCGAGATACAAATAATAGATTTCCGCATACTGGCACACTTAGTCAAATAAAATTTAATGAGATTTTAAAATTCATTAGAGAAGATTTTGAGAAAACAGATTTAAAAACGGATTTTGATGTAAAAGAGATTATTAACTCTATGTTTGACAAGAAGCAAGTGGCAAAAAATATTCTTGATAAGTTTGGGCTATAGTTCTTTCCAAATTTCAAAGGCTTCGGCTGGATCAAGATCCCATTCTTCAGCAAAAGCTTGAAGCTCCTTTGCTTCTTCAGGGCTTAGGTCGTTGTCTTTTGCTATCTCAAATGTTTCCTCATCCATATCTAATTACTAAATTTCTCTAATAAAAAAACAATTAAAATAAGAAGTCCGGCTATTAGCCAAAACTTGGGGTCTTTATAATTCTTTGTGTCAAATCCCTTATATCTCATAACATCTTTTAATGCTTTTTATAATTTTCTCTATAAAGATTTCCATTTCCCATTTTCATAATCATATTTTTTATCTTGGTTTAATGTCCAAATTCTGTTTTCATTATCTGATTTAGATATACCACCAAATAGTCTGTCTGCCTTATTTTCTTTAATATAGACCTGTAGTGCCTCAGCTTTCAATTTAGTATCACTGCTTGTAGCTGTTTGCCCTCCCTTAGTATCAAAAATGCCCGTCCTGCCGTCTTTGTAGTGGACAATGAAGTCTGCGTAGAAAGTGGCAGGTTTTTCCTTTTCGTCATTGTAGGGTATGCCTAGATATATTTCATTTTTAGCATCTCCATTTTTAAACCACCAAGCAATATTTTTGTTCTTCTCAAGATAGTTTTCAATAAAACCCATTTCAGTTTTCCATTTAGGGGACACATAGGTTGGGACCATTACACACCGCTTATAATTTTTTACAACGGTATTTTTAGAGTAGTAATCTTCTTTAGGAACGTTCCATTTAGGTATTTCTTTATATTTCTTTTCTACCTTGCCTCTATATTTTGCGTATTTTTTTATAGAATCCTGAATTATACTTTGAGAAAACCCCATATTAGTTAAAATAACTTTCTGAACATAAAGTTTGTCTATACTTTTAATTCCAAGATATTTTTCAAAAATCTGATATATTGCAACTCGTATTTTATCAAAGGATCTTGCTTGTTGGAACTCACCACAATTCTTCTTGAGAAAAGCAATAAACTTTCGTTCTACTTCTTCATCATCCATTTTTACTTTGTTTTTTTCTTCTGCCTTTATATTTTGATTTTCTTTATCTATGTCTTTTATAAGACCGTCAACGATCATTTTTTCTTCAATTCTTTTAATATCAAGGAGCAGGCTAGTTCCGTCAGCACTCTTAAACTTTTTTAAAAGATTAAGGTTATTTCTTGCTTCTTTTTCATTTAACTTACCGCCAATTTTGTCTATAAATTCATCAAAGAAGTATTTTCTATAATCAAGCATAAGGTCATTGTATTCACCTCGCATAAGATAGACCGACTTTAGATCAATGTCTTTGTAGGACTTTATCCTTATTGCTTTTTTAACCTTAAGATATTCTAAGGCATCTTCTTCAATTTTAATTTCTTCAAGATTTGCATAGACATAAGCACGATTTAAATCTTCTTCCTTGTAATGTTTAAACTCTGGCATTCTCATAATTCTACCGACTGTCTGTATTTCAAATATCTCACTCTTAGTCTGTCTAAATTTAACTAATATGTGGGCTCTAGGACAATCCCAGCCAGTAGCTACAACTTGTTTAAAAATAAGAAAATCAACCCTACTGTTTAGTTTTTTAATATCTTCTAAATTTTCTTTATCATCACCTGTTAGCCATCGGGCAAGATTTTTATTCTTATAACTAAAACCCCTTTCGTCTAAGAATTTTTCAACCCAATCTCTTTTTTGTTTATCTAAGGCACTTAGTTTTTCTCCTTCGTTTGGTAATTGGACAAGGACTAAAGGTCTTATTTTTGAACCCTCTTTTTTGTATAGTTTCTCTAATTCTTCTCGTTTTTTTAGTGCTTCTTCAAATATAATCTGATCACCACTTTTCTCACTTTTAAGGTCCTTAGACTTAATCTCAGGGTTAATAATAACCTCCTTTTTTATCATCTGTGCATCTTTTACGGTCTGTAATTCAACATATTCTCCCTCTCTATCCCCATAAACATAACCACCGCCAATTTTGGGCGTTGCAGTCATATCTATTTGAAGGGCTGGTTTAATTATTTCCTCTATGATCTGAATCGTATTCGGTGTAATATTTAGATGACTTTCATCTACAATAAGGACAACTTTTCTGCCTTCGTCTTGAGTATTTTCACAAAACTTTCTAAGGTTTTTATCATACTCATTATCTTTCATAAATTTATTTATTGGATCACCTTTCTTTATGTCTTTGTCAGGATTGTCCTTTCCAGCCTTTGAAAAAATTTGCTCCCAGTTTATAAAAAGAACTTCATTTTCTTTTATTTCATTATCAAGAATATCCTCCAAAAATGACATCACTATACCACCGCCTCCGATATTCTCTTCAAGACTATCTTTGCTTTGCTCTGCTAAAACACCTTTTGAAATCCATACGAAAGATAAATTGGACTCGCTCTCAAGGGCTAAGCGTTCAATGATACCAGACATCATAACTGTCTTACCCGATCCAGTCGGGGATCTGAAAAGAATCTTTTTAAAATTTACACCATCAAAAGACTTCAGAAACTTGTCTGCTTGTTCATAAATATTATCTACTGTTTCCTGTTGATATTTTTTAAAAGAAATGTTGTTCATATTTAAAAATTAAATATTGTTTTGTAAGTTTCTAATATCTTTTCTGGTATTGCTTCAATGGTAAATTTAATACCCAAATCCCCAAACTCTTCTTTGGAAAAGTCTTTTGCATACGAAAAAACATAAACAGATACTGGTTTATCCTTCAATTTCTTTAATTGTTCAATAAAATCTTCAAAATAGAAAAGGTCAAAAAGTATAGCTGTATATCTGTTTTGACTTTGAAAAACCTTAATCCTGTTTTTCTTATAGCTATCTCCAACTAAATTAAAAGAGCCTTCTTTGAGGCAAAGAATTTCTGTTGATCCATCAACTATCTTATGCTTCAAATAATCAATAGATTTTTCCAGCTTAACAAAGTCAGTTTTAAGATATTTTAAATTACCCCCCAATCCTTTAATCTTCTTATTTTCTAAGTTTTTATATCCCATTGAAACTTTTTTAATTCTCTCATAGGTAATATTTTCACAGAGCTTGTTTTCATTGTTTGTGCAAAGAATAAATTTACGATTGCCATTATCTTCTTTGTTTAAGCTTAAAACAGATTGACCGGTTGTCCCTGAGCCAGCAAAAAAATCTAAAATCGTTGATTCTGTATTAGTGGCAAGTTGAATAAGTGTCCTTATCAAAATTGATGGTTTAGGATTATCAAAAATATCCTCTTCATCATTACCTATATTAAAAATATCTCGTAGTTCCTTTTTTCCTTCTGTGGTTGTTCCTTTGTTAAGAAAAACAGAATACGGGGTTATATTTCTTTCCTCGTTTATGAATATTTTTATTGACGGAACGGCATCACCCTTTTTGCCCCAATAAATTCTATTATCTTTGTCCAATTCTAAAAACTCTTCTTGAGAGACATTAAATTGTCTTTTGAATTTTTTACCTGACGGTGATTTAACTGTATAATAATTTTCGTGATTTATATCTGACGCACCTTCTTTATTTGATATACTACCTGCTTTGTATGGACCTCTTTTATCATTATCAGGATTGCCATATTCATTTTGAAAATTTGGCATTTCCCTTATTTTATTTAAAACTTGACTCCTTTTAAAAACTACAAGGATATATTCGTGGTCTTTTCTAAAGCTTGTTGTGTTTTTCATTTTCCCATCCCGCCCATCACCACTTTTTCTCCAAACAATCACATCCGATTGATTTTGACCAAAGATCTCTTCAATAAGGATTTTCAAACCAGCAAACTCATTGTCGTCTATTGAAATAAACATTACTCCGTTTTTTGAAAGAAGGCTTTTCGCCAACTTCAATCTTTTTGACATAAAGGATAACCATTTACTATGTCTATATCTATCTTCTTTATCAACATAATGGTCATTGTATGTAAAATCTTTACTACCGGTGTTGTATGGCGGATCAATATAAATAGCATCAACTTTATTTTTATGGGTATATGAAAGCACCGAAAGAGAATGATAGTTATCCCCCTCAATTAAAATATTAAAATCCTCATTTTTATCGGTAATAATATCAGGATAGTTATTTCCTTTTTCTCGTAAAATCGGCAAGGCATCTTTACTATCTTTATCAAATTTTTCAATTTTATTCTCCCAAACAAGCCCGTATCTTTTACGGTCTTTTAGTTTTTTTATTTTAAGCTCAAGATTTGAAATGCGATCAAGAAGCTCTTTTTCTTTCGTATCAGTTTCCTTTGTCATAGGCACCCCTGAGGTGCCTAAAAACAAAATAGGCATCTCAACATAAGATGCCGACAGAACAACAGCTTACGCCATCAATTCTGCTATCTTAGAGGTTAAGATGCCCATTCTGGGCAGAATTGACGGCAAAAAGCTGATTTTCCTTTTATATAAACTATTATCCTGTCGGCAATTCAAATATAACAAATTTTGACAAAGTATGCCAATGTAAAGTAAAGTTAAGTATATGAGCAAAAAGGCAAAGGATGATTTTGGTCCGATTGATCCAAAATTTGACCCTGAAAAATACTATGACGAAAATATTAAGCCTTATATGGAAAGCAAGGGCGTGGCAAAAATGTGGAATTACTTTATGGAAATTACAAAGACCGATTATTTCCAAAATTTTATAAAAGAAATTAGAGCGAAATATGGTATACCTGAAAACGGCTTTAAAATGCACGATGAAAAAATCGGAATTCCGGCTGAAACAATTGTGCTTCCAAGAGAGAAAAATGACGAACTGAGAGAAGAAATAATAGAAAAAATTTGTAAAAAATATCAATTACATTACTTTGATTTTTATGATGTTATAGAATTTTATATTTATTATAATATACTAAGACCCCTAAATGATGTCGGAGCGATGGGACTATTCAGGGTTTCAGATGTTATAGATGAAAAAGAAGAGCCATTTGGAAAGCTTTTTCAAGATAGTGATGATATGGCATACCCTATTGCCATTCGTATAAGTCCATATGCCAGCCAAAGAGACCTTATTGATTTTATTGAAAATAAAGTAGTTTGGAAAAACAGTATTAAATTTTTACAGAATAAATACAGGAAAGATAATATAAAGATTGGTAAGATAAAAAATAAAAAGCAGTCAGTTCAAGAAAGAAATGATTTTATATGGCAAAACCGGCATTTACCCCGCAAGCAAATAATGAGCTTAATAACTGATAAATTCGGCTATGATCGGACTGTAGATTATGGCTATATTGGCAAGATAATTTCACTAGAAAAGAGAAAGAGAAAAGAACTGTAGGGCAGATTTTTTCTGCCCAGCAGTAAAATCTTATACTTCACTTGGCATAAAGAATATCCTGAAGACATCCTTCGGGATTTTTTATGTCAGAAGAAGCGAAAAAAAACACAAAAGAGCAGGAAAAATTTGAATCGGGGCAAAATCTGCTCGGCTTGTTTGCCATTCTTTTGGCGGTTGATAAGAGGATCAATCCACAAAATTATGAATTTCTTAACCAGCAAAAAGAAAATGATTGATACTGTCAAAATAAGAATACCGAGAGAAAAAATGAGAACTTTAGCCGGTGATCGCTTCGTAGGATGGGAGCTTGTAGGGCAAGATGCCCGTAAATATAAAAGGTTAGCCAAAAACCCAACAGAAAGCCAGAAGAAAGAGGCATACTTCCCAAAACTATGGACCTATGCAAGATGGTTAGATGAAAAATATCAGTCGGTATATATAATCATTGAATTTTCTGTCCCGAAACTTCTTTTTCAAAATAGCTTGTATGAGGTTATAGAAAATGATTTCCGAGCAGTTATTTTAGCTCTTAAAGAAAGATTGCAAGAAATGGGTGAAATTGTGTCTATTGAAACACTTGAAAATGCGGAAGTTATGTCGCTTCACGCCTCAAAAAACATTATTTTAAAAGAATACATAGCCATCTCTATATTGAAAGAATTGAGGAAAATAAATATAAGCAAGAAGTTTCATTTAAGCGAGGAGCAGTTCAAAAATGGCGGACACATTTTGCATATATATACCGATGTTCATTCTATCGCTTTTTATGACAAGCTCTTTGAGCTGGATCAAGGTCCGACTAAGGCATTTGATAAGGACCGAACTCCATCACAAAAAACACTTTATTTAAAAATAAAAAAATCTAATCCAACACTAGAAGTCTTAAGAATAGAAGTTAGGTTGATAAGAAGACCGAAGATGAACTCAATGTTAAAGAAGCTTGGATTTAAAGAGAACCCTACACTTAAAGATGTATTCAAAAAAGATGTATGTCAAAAAATCGTATTGTTTTATTGGGAGGAAATTATAAAGGGAGAAAATATATTTTTGTTTGAATTATCAAACAATCCAATGAAACTATACGCCAGAATCATACAGACCAATCCCAAAATAAAAGTAAAAGAAGCAATGAACCTTGTAGCTCTAAGCGTATTAGCAAAGGATGATGGCGGAATACGAGAATTTAGAACCTTAACAGAAAAAAGGACAAAGCAAAGAAATTGGTATAGAATTTCGGATGGCATAAAAAGGCTTAATAAATTGGCTGAAAAACAACCGCTTCATAGCTGGGTTAAGCAAATAGACGATGCTATAAAGGACTTCAGACCAATAAAGGAATCAGATGTAATACCCTAACGGGTTATCCACTTATCAGATTTGTTATGTAAAGCATTGTAAAGTATAATATAAATATATGAAAAGAAAGCCAGTCAAACAAATGTCTACAGAAGAAATAAAAGAGGAAGTCAAACAAAGCCTTCTAAGGCAAAAAGCTCAAATGGCTAAATACGGAGTAGATCTATCTAAGTTTTGGAAAGACCTGCAAAAAACTATTAAAACTAAAAATAAAAAAGATGAATAAAAAAGATGAGTTTTATAAAGCAGAAGATTTAGCCAAAAAACTAAAGGTGAACATTATGACAATATACCGCTATATAAAGGCGAAAAAGTTAAAGGCGTATAAAATTGGCAAGGAGTTTAGAATTGATAAAAAGGAATTTGAGCGTTTTCTTAATAGTGTAAAGACCAAATAATGAAAGCAATAATTTTAGCTAGGGTTTCAACAGAGGACCAAATGCAAGAAGGATACTCCATTCCCGCTCAACTTCAACGGGCAAGAGAATATTGCCAAAGGAAGGGCTTAATTATTCAAAGTGAATATCCTTTTGACGAATCTTCTACAAAGGACCAGAGAAAGAAGTTTGATAAAGTTATTGAAGAAGTAAAAAGGTCAAAAGAAACAATTGCTCTGGTAGTGGAAACGGTTGACCGATTACAAAGAAGTTTCAAAGAATCTGTAATGCTTGAAGAACTTAGGAAGACCGGCAACCTTGAAATACACTTTATAAGGGAGAATTTGGTAATACATAAAGATTCTAACAGCTCTGAAATTCAAAGATGGGATTTGGGCGTATTTGTAGCTAAAAGTTATGTCCTTCAACTTAGCGACAATGTTAAAAGAAGTTTTGACGCAAAAAGAAAGAATGGCGAGATAACTTGCAATCCGCCTATTGGCTATATAAATGTTTATGACAATGCCGGAAAAAGAACTGATGTCGTCCCCGATCCAGACAAGGCACACTTCATTCAGAAAATGTTTGAGCTATACGCTACCGGCAACCACTCTATGCTAACTCTAAGGCAAGAAATGATTAAGACTGGATTTAGAAGCAAGGCAGGTAAAAAGTTATCGCTAAGTATGATAGACAAAATTCTCAATGATACTTTCTACTATGGGCTAGCATATTCAAGGACAAAAAAGATTTCTTGGAATCATAAATATAAACCGCTTATTACTAGAGAGTTATTTAACAGATGCCAAGACATAAGAAAGGGCTGGGGCAAGAAGCCGTTTCAGTATGCTTCAAAGCCGTATATCTTCAGAGGATTGGTCCGGTGCAGTAAATGTGGCTGTGCTATGAGCCCCGAAACTGCTAAGGGTAAATTTATCTATTATTCTTGCACCAACGCCAGAAAGAATATCTGCAACGAAAAAGTGTATGTGCCAGAGAAAGACTTTTTAAAGCCCATATACGAGGTCCTAGACGCATTTGAAAGCATACCGCAGAAAAAGATAGACGAGATCGTGGAAGCATTAAGGAAGACAAACGAGAATAAGGACCTATACCATAAAGAAGCCATAAGGTCGCTACAAAGCGAATACAACGCCATTCAGGCACGCTTGAGCCGTCTTACGGACCTATTGCTGGATCAGAGTATTACTAAGGACGACTATGACAAAAAATTGAAAGAAATGAAAGAAAAGCAGTATGAAATTAACCTCCAAATTGATGACCACACCAGAGCCGATGAAAATTACTACATCACGGCTTCAAATGTGTTGAATCTAGCTAAAAGAGCGAAGGAATTATTTATAAGTTCTGAAATACCGGAAAAGAGAGCAATCCTGAATTATCTACTTCAGAACTGCACCGCAAATGGAAAAAAGCTAGAGTTTTCCTTGCGTTCTCCATACAACCATATACTTAGTTTCGCTAATCAACCAGCTTGGCTCCCTCTGTACGACGAAATCCGAACGCATTTTGAGCAGAACCCTGACTAATCGCACGCGCGGAGCGCGTGGTAGCTCTGTACTGCATTGTACGCTCCGATTGCGTGGTGAAGCGAACCCTGCGCGCCTCGTCCGCTCCCTTCGGTCGCGGGAGCAAAAACCAAAAATTTTCCTTA